>ERZ807291.4833-NODE-4833-length-17498-cov-6.210228_pt1 | contig 17498 bp, 14 predicted proteins | sample MGYA00521257_ERZ807291 | MGnify/ENA primary metagenome ERZ807291 (study PRJEB31413, sample SAMN03169783) | marine metagenome | biome: Marine; feature: Water; material: Subsurface seawater | place: North Sea | collected 2011-04-28 | depth 1 m m ... | reverse complement strand
ACAATATATTATCCTTAGGAATAGCCGGTGTGTAGACCACCAACGTTTCATTTTTGTACTCGGTATATTCTTGAGGTAGATCTACAGCATCGTCCACGAAAGATACGTTTATGCCTTCCTGCTGTAGCTTAATGGTCAGAGGGCTTGGTGTTTTATCATATCCTGCCACTGTATACCGTTGCGCATGGAAGTAGCGCGCTAAGGCACTCATGCCTATGCCGCCTATGCCCAGAAAGTATATGTATTTTTTATGAACCAAGATCTGCTACTATTTCATTTACTATATTTTGAGCTGCTAGCGGCAGACCCAGTTTTTTAATTTCTTGCTCTAACGCTGCTACCTGAGCAGTATCGTTTAATAAAGCTATAACCTCAACACCCAGTTTTTCTTTCGCTTCTGCATCTTTGCAGAGCAATGCGGCATTTTTATGCACGAGGCTCATCGCATTTTTAGTTTGGTGATCTTCACTCACAAAAGGAGAAGGGACAAATATGGTCGCCTTACCCAGTGCTGATAGCTCAGAAACCGACATAGCTCCTGCTCTACTAATCACTACATCCGCCACTTTATACGCCATATCCATTCGCTTGATAAATGCAGTACGAGTACCCCACTCAAACTCACCAAACTCGCCATTGTAGTTTTTCCCGGTCTGCCAGAGGAGTTGGATGTTTTCTTTTTTCAAGTTCTCCAGATTTGCTTCTATAGCTTCGTTAATCGTGCGAGCTCCTAGACTACCGCCGACAATCAGTACGGTCTTTTTATTTTCTTTTAACGAAAAGTAGGCCAGCGATTCTTCGCTAGCTACATCACTTGCAAGTATATCTTGCCGTATCGGGTTACCCGTGATTACCAGTTTGTCTAATGGAAAAAATCGATCCATTCCATCGTATGCTACGCAAATCTTTTTTGCTGCGTCTTTCATCAGCTTATTCGTGATTCCTGGGAAAGAATTTTGCTCCTGGAGGTATACAGGTATACCCATTTTACTCGCCATATAGTTGAGCGGACCACTCGCATATCCGCCGACTCCTACAGTAAAGTCCGGCTTAAATTTTTTGATAATAGTATATGCGTTCCATAAACTTGAAATCACTTTAAATGGAAGACTTAAGTTTTTTACTGTCAGCCTTCTCTGCAATCCACTGATCCATAGACCGTGAATTTTATAACCGGCTGCTGGCACTTTTTCCATTTCCATTTTGCCTTTCGCTCCCACAAACTCAATCTCACTGTCTGGATATTGCGCTTTTATTTCGTTCGCTATAGCTATAGCTGGGAATATGTGCCCTCCTGTACCTCCTCCTGATATTAAGACTCTAAACTTTGGCATCTTCTCTTTCTGGATAAATAGTTCTACTAGCACTTAGTATGATACCAAATGCAATACTCACAAATAGTATAGATGTACCACCTCTACTCACGATAGGCAAGGCCAGTCCTGTGACCGGCAGCAGATTTACCGCTACCCCCATATTTATTAGCGCTTGCACTACTAGACTAAACGCTAGTCCTATGGCCATAAGTGCAGCTAGTGAGTTCTCCGACCGCAGTACAATTCTAAATGAGCGATACAGTAAAAGTATATAGAGTACTAGCAAAGCCAGTCCTCCCATAATACTGCCGTACTCTTCTATAATGATAGCATAGATAAAATCTGCAAATGGTGAAGGAAGTACATTCTTCTGTCTACTTCTTCCTATTCCTCTTCCGGTAAATCCTCCACGAGCCACAGCGATTTTAGCTTGCCTACTCTGGTAGGTTCCACCGTCATCACTTCCGCTACTAAAGGCCTCTATCCTACTTTTCATGGTCGCTATACGCCCAAACTGCACATCACTTGTCATCACATAAGCAAATGCACTTCCCAATACCATGACTCCAATGAGTACTAATAGTCCGATTTGCTTTAACGGTATGCGACCTAAGAACAACACCAACATACTGGTTATAAATAGTACTGCAGAGGTGGAGAAATCTTCGGGGAATATGAGCAAGCATACCAGCAGTATAACACCGAGTATAGGCAATAAGGTCTTTTTGAAATCATGGACCTCTCCTTGGTGTTTTGACATAAATCTAGCTACGAATGCTACCAATGCTAACTTGGCAAAATCAGATGTTTGCACCGTAAGTCCGATGCCGGGAAGCATCACCCACCTACGTGCATCATTGATCTCCACACCAAAAATGAGTGTATAGATAAGTAGCGGTATGGCTAGTATTAACATAAGCTGAGCGATACGAGAGAAATACTGAATATTCACCATATGTGTAAGCCACATCGTAAACAAACCAAAAACCAACAATGCGACGTGCTTGATCAAGTAATACTCTGTATTACCTCCCCTATCTGTATAGGCTAAAGCACCTATAGACGAGTATACTGCTAGTATCCCGTATATAGACAGTGCGAATACAACAAACCATATGTATGGATCGCCTTTTAAGTATTTCCCTACGAATTCTCTCACAGGTTTCTTACAGCTCTTTTAAACTGGTTACCTCTATCTTGGTAGTTATCAAACAAATCAAAACTGGCGCACGCTGGAGAAAGAAGGACGGTCTCACCAGTCTCCCCTAATCCATATGCTAGACGCACAGCTTCTTCTGCACTGCTTGCATTGATCATCATATCTACATCCTTACGAAAAGCCTGGTGTAGCTTCATGTTATTTTTACCTAGGCATACTATGATGCGTACTTTCTCTTTAACCAATGGGCTCAGCGCCTCATAGTCATTTCCTTTATCTACGCCACCAGCTATCCATATGATAGGCTTCTCTACACTCTCTAGAGCATACCAAGCAGCATTTACATTCGTTGCCTTACTGTCATTGATAAAGCTAATCCCTTTTACCTTTCCGACATATTCTAGTCTGTGTTCTACATTTTTAAAGTCGGAGAGACTTTCTCTGATACTCTCTTTTCTGATAAGTAAAGAATTAGCGATGATAGCTGCTGCCATCGAGTTGTACGTGTTGTGCTTTCCAGCGATAGTAAGTTGTTCTACTGACATAGTGAATTCGGTTTTTGGTTTGTTTAATTTTATGTTGATTTGGTCGTCTTCTACCCAAGCTCCTTCTTCCAGTGGACCACCTGAATAGGTGAATGGAATAAGCTGAGCATTGGTAGTGTGTTGCTGTAATTGATTGACCACATCTTCATCATCTGCACAGTAGATGAAGCGCTGGTTTTCGTTTTGATTTTGATTGATTTTAAACTTCGATTCTATGTACCCTTGATAAGAGTCATACCTATCTAAGTGATCTGGAGTAATATTGAGCAGTACTGCGTAATCTAAAGCGACCGTGTGCATGCCGTCTAACTGGAAACTACTGATCTCTAATACATAATATTCTTTGTCTGCTAAAGCCACTTGCTTGGCAAAGCTGAGACCCACATTACCTGCCATTCCAACGTTCAATCCCGCTTTCTCCAAGATGTGATAGGTCAGCATAGTGGTAGTCGTTTTCCCATTCGTACCCGTAATGCCTATAAGTGTAGCTTCAGTATACGCTGCGGCAAATTCTATTTCACCTACTACAGGGATACCGTGTTCCTTCGCTGCTAGCACTATAGCTACGGTATCTGCTATCCCAGGGCTTTTAATTATCTTCTCTGAAGAAAGAATTTTAGCCGTATCGTGACTGCCTTCTTCATATGCTATTCCATACTCCTCTAGCTCAGTTTTGTACTGAGGTTTGATCACACCGCAGTCCGAAACCCAGACCTCAAATCCGTGCTTCTGAGCTAAGATCGCAGCTCCTACTCCACTCTCTCCGGCACCTAATATGGATATTAGTTTACTCACTATTTTATCTTAGCTTGAAAGTGATGATGGTGAATATGGCTAGCATAATGCCTATGATCCAAAAACGTGTTACTATCTTCGGCTCTGCATATCCTAGTTTTTGATAATGGTGATGTAATGGAGACATCTTAAATATTCTTCTTCCCTCACCGTACTTCTTTTTAGTGTACTTAAAATAACTCACCTGCATCATTACACTTAGATTTTCTACTAGGAAGATTCCACATAGAATAGGAAGCACAAGCTCCTTACGAATCATAAGAGCCAATACAGCTATCACGCCACCAAGTGCGAGACTACCCGTATCTCCCATAAAGACTTGCGCAGGAAAACTATTGTACCATAAGAACCCGATGCATGCTCCTGCGAGTGCAGCAGCATAGATTACTAGCTCACCCTGATTTGGGATAAACATTATATTTAGGTAATCTGAGAAAATAAGGTTACCACTGATAAAGGCTAATACTGCAAGAGTGACGCTAATAATAGCAGAACTTCCTGCTGCCAAGCCATCTATACCATCTGTGAGATTTGCACCATTAGATACGGCTGTTACCACGACGATGACTACGAGCATAAAGACCACCCAAGACCATTTTTTCGCTGCTTCATCGCTCATCCAAAAGAGAAACTTAGAATAATCAATCTCATGAGTTTTGACAAAAGGCAGTGTGGTTGCTGTACTTTTCACGTCTTTGAAATACATCAGCTGACCATTAATTTCAACGACTTCCTCTCCTTCAGGAGCTTCTTGCACGGTATCTACTTTATACTGCTCACGGACTACTACGTCATCGTTAAAGTGCAGCACTAGAGCCACTATTATACCTAGACCTACTTGACCTACTACCTTAAACTTACCTGCTAGCCCTCCTTTGTCTTTTTTATATATTTTGATATAATCATCTACGAAACCTATGACACCTAACCATACCGTACTAAATACCATCAGTTGTATGTAGATATTATCCAGTTTCGCAAAAAGCAGCGTAGGAATAAGTATCGCTGCTATGATGATAAGCCCACCCATAGTCGGTGTACCTTTTTTTGCTTGCTCACCATCTAGCCCTAGCGTGCGGATAGTCTCCGCAGCTTGCAAGTTTCTTAATTTCTCTATCAGTGTTTTACCAAAAACCAAAGAAATAATAAGTGATACTATAACTGCGAGAGATGCTCTAAATGTAATGTACTGGAATACACCTGCACCTGGCAGGTTATACATATCTTGTAGGTAGTCAAATAAGTGATATAGCATTAGTCTTTGATTAGTTTTAGGTTTTTGGTTATTACTTCTTTATCATCAAAAGGGTGACGCACTCCGTCTATTTCTTGGTAGGTCTCATGTCCTTTACCCGCTACCAGAATGACATCTCCAGTTTGACTTAGGCTGATGGCCGTTTTTATGGCTTCTTCTCTGTTTACTATTTTTAGTACTTTTTTATAGTTTTGAGGCTCTACGCCTGCCATCATCTCCTCGATAATAGTGTTGGCATCCTCTGTACGTGGATTATCTGAAGTAAGTATGACTCTATCGCTAGCTTGACACGCTATCCGAGCCATTACAGGTCTTTTTGCTTTATCTCGATCTCCTCCGCAGCCCACTACGGTAATTAACTGCTCGTTTTTTGTTCGGATAGCATTGATGGTATCCACTACGTTTTGAAGAGCATCGGGAGTATGCGCATAGTCTACTATAGCTGTTACTCCTCCACCTTTTATATTTTGAAAACGACCGTCTACACTATTGATAGCGCTCAGTGCAGTAACAATATCCATATGGTCTTTATCCAATAGAAAAGCTACTCCGTATACTGCGAGCACATTGTATGCATTAAAATGCCCTACTAGCCTTAGCCACACTTCCATGCCACCTAAATCCAACAGCATTCCATCAAAATCGCTCTCTAGTACCTTAGTCTTAAAATCAGAAACTGACTTCAAGCTATAGGTGTATTTCGTAGCCTTCGTGTTTTGCACCATAGTGGCACCATTCTTATCATCCTTATTTACTAGAGCAAAAGCCTCTGATGATAATCCATCGAACAATCGCTTCTTCGTATAGATATACTCTTTGAAGTCAGTGTGATAGTCCAGATGATCGTGTGTTATATTTGTAAAGACCCCCCCTTTAAACTCTAGACCTGCAGTACGGTATTGATGAAGTGCGTGTGAACTCACCTCCATAAATGCATACTCACACCCAGCGTCTACCATCTCAGCAAGAAGCTCATTGATACGTACACTGTTTGGCGTAGTGTGTGTACTTACCGTATCTACTCCGTCTATGCTGTATTTAATCGTAGAAAGCAGTCCCGTCTTATGACCTAAGTTCATAAAACACTGATAGAGCATAGTAGCAATGGAAGTCTTTCCATTGGTTCCGGTGATTCCAACTAGCGTGATATTTCTACTCGGGTTTTCATAATATTCAGAAGCTAAGTAACCCAATGCTTCAGCAGCATTCTCAACGACTATATACGTTACTCCCGCTTGCATATCTCCAGCCTCTTCGCAGAGTATCACTGTAGCTCCTAGCTCTATAGCTTTTGCTATGTATAGATGACCGTCTGTATGCACTCCTCGACTAGCGGCGAATAAAAAACCGGATGTTACGTCCCTTGAATCTAAGGTAAGTCCTGATACCTGAACATCTTCATCTCCGTGTATCGCTATTGGCGTTATAGCCATCAATATATCGCTTAGTAATCTCAATTTAGTCTGATATAAATAAGTTGATTCTTAGAAATTTTTTCGCCCGGTTTTGGACTTTGCTCCAGCACTCTACCGTAGCCAGTAATCTTAACTCTCAGTCCGTTCAGCTCTGCTACATACACTGCATCTTTAGCTCCTAAACCTTTTAGATTAGGCATTTTGCCTGGCTCAGAGGATATACCCACAGCTCTTGTACCTGTAGCATCTATGCGCACTAGGTCGGTATTCACTTCTTCAGTAAGTGTCACCCCTAATGTCTTATTGAGTTCTTTAAAATCCGTATAATACCCCGCTACATAGGCAGGCACTTTATTCTCTGATTGATCTACTTCTTGTTTTACACTTATGGTGAAAATCTTTTCAGCTACTTCAGAAAACACTGGAGCCGCCACATAGGAAGCGTAAAACACTCCATTACTCGGTTCATTTACCATTACGTAAATACTGTACACTGGTTTGTCCGCAGGAAAATGCCCCACGAAACTTGCATTGTACTTTTTAGAGGCTTGATAATGCCCTTTAGTCGCTATCTGTGCTGTACCAGTCTTACCTCCCATAGTCACTACACTACTCTGCACATTGCGGGCTGACCCTTCGGTAAAGACAGCCGCTGTAAGCTTCTTTATCTTATCACTAGTCTCCTTAGAGCACACCCGCTTAGACTCTCGATCACTCTCTTTATCTAGCACCACTATACCTGCATCAGTCACTTTACGGACCACATTAGGAGACACTAATATTCCATCGTTAATCACTCCATTGTATGCGGTAAGCAATTGAAGTGGAGTATGCTGATTCTCATAGCCTATAGCTAACCAAGGAAGGGTCAGCTGAGACCAGGTACTACTTTGGGGATGATTTAAAAATGGCTCTGGTTCTCCTTGTATCTCTAAACCGGTTCTTTTATCCAGGTTTAAGTTTCTAAGATGCGCGATGTACTTGCCCGGCTTACTTGCATAATTATCGAAAATAATAGAAGAAAAAGCTACGTTACTCGAGCGAGCAAAAGCCTGAGTAAAACTCATTTTTTTATACCTTCCTTTGTCGGAATCCCGCATAGGCTTGCCAAAGTAATCCCGCTCGCCATTGTATATATCCATACTATCCCCTGGCTCTATCAGCCCATCTTCAAAGGCAGCCATTGCTGAATAGACCTTCCATACACTTCCTGGCTCATAGCTGAGACCTACCGCATAATTGTACAACTCACCATACGTCCCATCTGTTCTTCTCTTTAGGTTGGAAATAGCCTTGATATTCCCCGTAGCTACTTCCATTACTACTACACAACCATTTTTAGCATTGTGCTGTATTAAGGCTTTCTCGAGTGAGCGTTGTGCTATCTCTTGGAAATCAATATTGATCGTAGTATGAACGTCTCTCCCATTTTGAGGCTCTATCAGGTTCTCATCATTAAGGGGACGATAACCGCCTGATATACGCTGAACCAGTCGTTGCCCTTTTACACCTCCTAGATCTGAATCGTATGCCCGCTCTAGCCCCACGCCCGGATTATCTTTCGTACTGTATCCTATAGTTCTAAACGCTAGGTCGCCAGCCGGTTTAACACGTTTCGTACTCAACTCAGCTAGTAATCCTCCTTTGTATCGGCCTTTATTAAAGATAGGCAACTCACGCACTGCCCTCTGCTCATGATACGTTACTCTTCTTCGTATCAGCTTATAGCGATTATTATCCTTACGAGCCTTTTTCAATAAGGTACGGAAATAGCTCGCAGTGTGCTCAGGATACATCCTAGAAAGCTCTACTGCCAATTCATTGACAAAGGCTCTAAACGTATCCTCATTTACTACAGTAGCGTCCCAGCGTATCTCGTAGATAGGCATAGAGGTAGACAACAAACTACCGTCATCCGAATAGATGTTCCCTCTAGCAGGAGTGATGTCTTGATGGCGAATAGTAGCACTGTCTGAAAGACTCAGCCACTTTTCCCCTTCTACTATCTGCACTTTGAACATTTGAAATAAAATGACAAAAGCTAAAAGCACCACGACTGTCATTCCAAAGACTACGCGCCACATTATGTCTCGCTTAATATTAGTCATTTGCCTTACGGATTACTTTTACTGCCCTATTTGGTTCTTTCACTCCTCGTTCAGCAAGTCTTTCTTCCAGATTTGCTCGAGAGCGATTTTTCATTAGCTCTGATTTCAGGGTAATGTTTTCAGCACGCAGCTCCACTAAGTTCTTTTTGGCGCGCTCTATGTCCCTTACTATATTGTCTGTACGATGAGCTAGGTAGATATACAGCAGTGCCAATGCAAAAAGGAAAAGAAGATACGTTATCCATTCTGTGGTTAACTTAAGTTCAGGCGCAGAAATGGATCGTTTCTCTTTCGTCATCAGATTCGTTCCGCTATTCTTAATTTCGCACTACGAGCACGAGTGTTGCGCTCTATTTCCTCACTTGAGGCCATTATTGGCTTCTTGGACAATGTTTTATAGACTACGGGAAGATTTCCAAATGGATCAGCAACCCTCTCTCCGGCAGTATTGCCGGTTTGAATAAGGTTTTTAACCAATCGATCCTCTAGCGAGTGATAAGACATCACTACTAATCTCCCTCCAGGCTTCAACAGACGAGTAGTTTGCTCTAACATCTGCTCTAGCGTACTAATCTCCGCATTCACCTCTATTCGAACAGCCTGATAAATCTTAGCAAGCGTTTTATTTTTGGTTTTATCATTGAGAAACTTAGCTACGGCATCCTCTAAGTCTTCAGTAGTCTCTATTTTTTTAACCGTGCGATAATCAACAATCGCATTAGCTAAAGGAGAAGCTTTATCCAACTCACCATAGCTCCGTAATACTTTAGCCAATTTTGGTTGCTCATATGTATTAAGCACAGTGACAGCAGAAAAATCTGCATCCGTATTCATACGCATATCCAATTCAGCTTCGCCAAATCGGAATGAAAACCCTCTATCTTTAGCATCCAAGTGATGAGAACTCACCCCTAAATCTGCTAACAAACCATCAATTTTACCTACCTTATGGTACGCACAAAAATTTTCAAGATACCTAAAGTTGGCTTCGCAAAAGTGAAGACGCTTGTCCTCTATCCTGTTTTTTACAGCATCTGCATCTTGATCAAAAACTAGTAGCATGCCATCCTCATCCAGCTCATTCAATATCGCTTGAGAATGACCACCTCCGCCATATGTTACATCTACGTAGGTGCCTTTGGGATTAATATTCAACCCTTCAACACACTCGCGGAGCATTACAGGCACGTGATAATTACTCATCATCACCTCCATCTCCTTTAGCGCCGCCCATTACATCCTCAGCTAAATCAGCAAAATCATCTGCATCCACATCCATCATATCTTCATACAGATGCTTGCTCCAAATCTCTATCCTATTTCCATAAGCATAGAAAATCGCTTCGTTTTTTATCTCTGCATATTCACACAGTTTTTTAGGAACCAACATACGAGATGAGTTATCCAACTGCACCTCGGTAGCTCCATTGCTAAACTGACGAATGAACATACGATGCTTCTTATTGAAATGATTCAGCGAGTTAAGCCCTCTAAGCTCATCATCCCAATCTTTTCGAGTGTATAGCGTAAGGCATTTTTCAAAACCTCTGTTCACCACCAACTTACCTACAGCATCCTTTGGAAGCTGCTTTTTAAGACCCGCAGGCAAAACCACACGACCCTTGTCGTCTAGTTTGACTTCGAACTCTCCTATGTAAAGTGGTTTAGACACTGATAATTTATTTATTAATGTCAAAAGTAAAACGAATTCCCCCACTTTCTCCCACTATCTCCCACTTTTTCAAATAAGTATTCCACAATCAATGTTATCTACTTGATTATTAGACACATATAAGGTGGCATAAATTCCCGTAAAAAGTCTGAATTAGCGTTTATGGACGGATAAAAAAGGTGATTTTGGAGTGCAAGGGGAGAAAGTGGGTGAATTGGGGGTAGCTGAGAATTCTAAAGCCTACGAATTATATTTGGGGCATCATGAGGACACCTCTGAGTAAACCACCTGGATGCTGACCACAAGAAATAAAGCAGTAAAATTCCTGACTACGACTCATTAGGTTCTTCAGGGTCTTCCTAGCTATTCCTATTTCTGTTTTCATTCTAACCCTAAGGAAACCTTTTACTGGAACACTGTTCTCCAACGCCTTCTTTACTCCCTTTTAAAAAAAATCTACTATCTCAAAGCAAGAAAATATAGCACTAAGAAAAGGCTACAACTTTTTAGGACCAGGATACAAATACAATGTGTTCGAATTAAAGTATGGTGTATTAGAAAATAAGAAGCATTAATTGAACTCGATAGGGAGATTTTTATGAATCGCTAAATATCAAAGAAGACGATTCATTGATAAGGCTAAAATTTCGTTATAACCACATTGATATTATCAGCCATACCCGAGACACTGTTTTAATAATCCCTAAATAATAAGACAAAAAGGCGAACCCCTCGATTCGCCTTTTTTAGTTCTTTTGTCATCTCTAGTGTTCGCCGAATGGCGAATTTATCGAGAGGTGAACAAAAGCCTCTTACTCCACCACAGTGGCTTTAGCTATCGGCTCATTGCTCTTTACTATTACAAAACAAGACGTAGCATAATAAGCTCCATCCTGACCAGAAGCGGTTCCTCCATCCGAAGTCCAGTCTTGGTAATCATACTCAAAGCTTAGCGTATTCCCTGCATTAGCATCTCCAAGCACATCTGTGCGCACCGGCACTGCCATACCCGGACACCACCCTGCTCTATCTGGCTCCCAGTTGCCTCGCTGATTTTTTATAGGGTTAGCTGCACAGCCCATTGGCCCCATGTAGTGATCAAATGTATTTACTCCATCTAGCTTAATGTTATGCGTGCGAAAACACCACTCTGCACACGGTCTTCCTCCTGGATCTAAAGGAGTAGCGTGCCCCCATCCAGAGATCACGGTGCGTAGCGCAGTTTCCTCTGCACCACTAGGAATAGTAATCGTCCTGGTCAGGTCCAACCCGTGTTCTTTGCCGTAGGGAACGCCTGAAGTAGACCACTGGTCATACATTAGCAATGGACTAACTGCATAATACTGATAATCTGGCACTCCTGTAGTCACTTCGAAGTTTACGGTAAGATTCCAACCATCAGCGCCCCATGTTTCTATACGAGCCCTAAGGTCTACTTCGCCGTGAAGCAATGATTTAAAATCAGTGACATCTATTTCTATTCCTTTTTCAAGTGGAGAGGTATTTACTCCATAAGGAGTGATATATCTACCTATCTCGTACCACTCGTCTGCTTCTTTGTCTTTCACTTTTATATTAGCATAGACATCCCAGATATTACATCCACCTGTAGGACAATCTAACTGCACGAACATTTTTATATTATCAATATTACGCTCTGTAGGATGCAGAGTAAAGGTCTTTTCTACGGTCTGACTTTCACCACCCCCAAAGGCAATCCGCTGCTTACTAAAGGTACTGTAAGTAATGGTATCTACTGACACTACTTCTTCTTCCTGTAATGCTGGCTCTTCTTCTTTTTTTTCCTTTTTACAGGATTGGAACCCTATGACTAGTGGCACCACCACTGCCAATATCTTCAAATATTTCATGGTTCAAAGTAAAGACAATTTAGAGTTGTATCCTATAGCTAAAGGAGAGACACCGTCACAAAAAAGCAACTAAAAAAGGCGAGCCTCTCGGCTCGCCTTTCATTAATAGAATCCTTTTGTCATCTCGAGTGTTTGCCTCAGGCAAATGTATCGAGAGGTGACAAAAGAGTATGGTTACCCTACATCCTCGCTAGAGTCTGAAGCTGGCTTATCTTCTCTATTTCTGTTGTCAGGACGGTCGTTTCGATTATCTCTACGATCTCCTCCACGATTGTCTCTACCGCCGCCTCGGTTATCTCTACCTCCGCCACGTCTATCATCTCTACCACCACCTCTACGGTCATTGTCTCTACGCTCTCTTGGTGGACGCTCTACATAGCCTTCTGGCTTCTCAGTAAGTACTTTCATACTTAGCTTAAGTTTACCACTTCTCTCATCTACGGCTAGCAACTTCACAGTCACTTCTTGTCCTTCTTTTAAAGGAGCTTTATCCATAGTTTCTATGCGTTCCCAAGAAATTTCTGAGATGTGAAGTAGTCCTTCTTTACCTGGAAGTATCTCTACAAATGCACCGAAGTCCATTATCTTAGTAATCTTACCAGTGTACTCTGTTCCTGGCTCTGGATCTGTGATGATACCCGTAATCCACTCTTTAGCAGCTATTATTGGGGCACTTCCCACACCAGATATCTCTACGATTCCTGTATCACCATCTTCTTCTATAGTAATAACAGCACCTGTTTGCGCTTGTATTTCTTGAATAACCTTACCACCAGAACCGATGCACGCACCGATTTTATCTTTAGGTATAATCATCACCTCAATCTGAGGAGCGTGATCTTTAAGGCTAGACTTGGGAGCAGAGATTGTTTTCTCCATCTCTCCTAAAATATGCATTCTACCTTCTTTTGCTTGTACTAGTGCTTCTTCTAGCACATCATATGAAAGACCTTCTACTTTCATATCCATTTGTACAGCATAGATACCGTCAGCGTTTCCTACTACTTTAAAGTCCATATCTCCTAAGTGATCCTCATCTCCTAAGATATCTGAAAGAATAGCGTAACGACCTTCTTTATCTGCTACCATACCCATAGCGATACCAGAAGCTCCTGATTTCACTTGAATACCAGCATCCATCATTGCCATACTAGCAGCACATACAGTAGCCATAGAGCTACTTCCGTTACTTTCTAATATATCAGATACGATACGAAGTGTATATGGGAAATCATCCGGGATCATTCTCTTGATTCCTCTCTCTGCTAATGCACCGTGACCTATCTCTCTTCTACCTGGACCTCTATTTGGTCTAGCTTCTCCTACAGAGAAAGAAGGGAAGTTATAGTGTAGCATTAATTTGCTGAATGACTTCGCTTGATAGTTATCTATCATTTGCTGATCTAGCTTAGAACCCAATGTTACAGATGTAAGTGACTGAGTCTCTCCTCTAGTGAACAAAGCAGAACCGTGTACTGAAGGAAGGTAATCTACCTCAGACCATATTTGTCTTACTTCATTAAGAGCTCTACCATCAAGACGCTGTTTGTTATCAAGCATCATGTTTCTAACAGCTTCTTTTTTAGACTTCGCCAGGTATCTTTTTACCATAGTCAATGTCTCTCCATCTGTATCTTCTGGTAAAGATGCGATGTACTCTTTATTGATAGCACTGAATTTCTCAGCACGTTCATCCTTTTCAGAAGGAACTAAAGCTGCATCATAAAATTTCTGGTAAGTAGCTTCTTTTACAGTAGCTGCCAGCTCTTCAGAGTTCGTCTCGTGATTGTACTCACGTGGTGCTTTTCTGCCACCCATTTGGTCGCAAAGAGCAAGCTGTGCTGCACAATCCTTTTTGATAAATGTATGAGCAAATTTCAATGCTTCAACCATATCTTTTTCAGAAATTCCATTCATTTCACCTTCCACCATATTGATGTCTGCAGCTGTACCCGCTACTAAAAGATCCACGTCAGAATTTTCCATTTCAGTTGCAGTAGGGTTTATAACCCACTCACCATTTATTCTACCTACTCGAGGAGCAGATATAGGTCCTTCGAAAGGAATATCCGTAATGGTAAGAGCAGCAGAAGCTGCAAGTGCAACAAGTGCATCTGGCAATACTTCTTCGTCTGCAGATATAAGTTGAATCATCACTTGCGTTTCAGCGTGATAATCACTTGGGAAAAGTGGACGAAGAGTTCTGTCGACTATTCTACATACTAGGATTTCTGAGTTAGAAAGACGACCTTCTCTACGAAGAAAGCCTCCTGGAATACGGCCACCAGCCGCAAATTTCTCTTGATAATCAACAGACATAGGTAGAAAGTCTACTCCGTCTCTTGCTTCTTTGTTTGATACTACTGTAGCTAAAAGTTTTAGTCTACCTTGAGAAAGCACGACAGCTCCATGCGCCTGTCTTGCTAATTTACCCGTTTCTAGTGTGACATCTTTGCCATCACCATAGGATAGTGTTTGTGTAAATACGTTCATAAAATGTTGCGGGTTTACCGCCAATGTTTAAAAAAATGTTTCATCACAGACCCAATGCCTGCGAGGTTTTTATTCTTTTGCTCTACATTGTTGAAATTAAAAGCTATCCTTCACGCTACGGTGATGATGCTAGGAATTATTCGACTTCGAAAACAAAAAAGTATAGATGCACAAAAACACTAGCGTTAGCTAATGCATTTTTGTACAAGCTAGTTTCTCAACTATTCGAACGGGACTTTTTCCAGAAAGGGTTTCTCGCAGAGCGAGTAGGCTGATTACTTTCTGATGCCTAACTGCTTGATAAGCTCACGGTAGTGAACGATATCTTTCTTAGCAATATAGTTTAAAAGAGATCTTCTTTTACCTACTAATTTAATAAGAGTAAGCTCTGTAGAGAAGTCTTTTTTGTTTATTTTAAGGTGCTCGGTAAGGTGAGATATTCTATGAGTGAATATAGCAACTTGTGCCTCTGCGTGCCCAGTGTTCTTAGCGTCTCCGCTGTACTGTGCTATTAGTTCTGATTTTGTCTCTGCTGTTAATCGCATCTTTATATAATTGTAAATATTTCTATTTAAGGGCTGCAAAAGTAAGAATTCTTATTAATTAGTAGTTATAAATTGTCAATTATTAATCAGGTTTTAACACTTCTCTTTGCCAATTACCTTTATTTAACCAAAGTAAGTTTCGGAAAGCCAAAGTTTCTCTACTACTATGGTGTAAAACCCCTGACTTAACCCAATCTTTCTTAGAGTCTATAATTAAATCCATGTAGAAGACTCTTTCTTCATTTTTATACAATTCAACAGTATAGCCGCCAGTAGTAGCAAAGCGCCTATCTGTAGGAGATAACACCCATTCATCCTTTAGCCTTTCCAGTTCTGATGCATCGATAATCACATACTGTACACTATCGCTATTGTACCCTTTTATGAGTTTCCAATCTCCCTCAGAGAAATCACACTCATCTAAAATCCTAATGGCTTTAGGGTAAAACAAATTGTAAACAACGATGGCTACTAATACCATTATACACGTTATGAAAACTCTCATTTTCATTAAACCTTTTACCAACTATAACCAAACCCTTCCATCACGCTAATATCCTCCGGCCCACTTTCTCACAAACCACTCTATACCGAGTAGACCAAAGAGTAGCCAGAATAACCACTTCATTTTGATGAGGTCGCTGAGTTTATTTTCTTCGGTGATTACCGATTTGAGGTCTTTATTTTCTACCAAGTCTTTGCCCAAGCTAGCCATAGCTGCAAAGGGAACAAACTCTCCTCCCGTAGTTTTAGACAACCCACGCAGCAGGTTAAAGTCTGCGGTCAGATTCACTAGCTCTTTTTGCTGACCCATTACCGTGAAATATCCATTGTCTGTTAGCTTCACTCCTCCTACGGTAGTACTCGCCATATATTGATATGCTCCATCGGTTAGGTTTTGTAGCACCAATCGATACTGACTGCCACTAGCAGTCATCGTATGCTTGTATACCTTACCATCTCCATCTTTTAAGTTTATGTTGATCTCTTGTCCACTGATAGCATCTAGACTCTGATTGTACACCTCTCCAAGTAAGGTTACACTCTCTCCCTCTCCATATTGCTTCGCACTCGGATATACTTTGAGTAGTTTCTTATCTGCTTTTACTGCCAGGTATTGAACGATTTTGCTAATCAGTGCATTTACATTTTCGTGACTTCCATTTTGCTCAAACTCTGCCAACCTCCATTGCCATAAACCTGCACCTGACAGCAGACCAAACCGCACTTTTCCCGTGCTACTGAGTAGTGCCAATGGCTCTTGCGTAGCCACAGCTCCTATCTGCTGATAAAGCAATACGTCGCTTGGCTGATAGCCGCTATACCTACCAAAAGAAGCTTGGAGTGGCGGCCATTTCTTGATACTACTTACTACTTCGGGCGCTAAGTCAAAGTACTCAAAGTTACCATTGACCAATGGCAAAGCTGCATTAACTCCTCGGCCTCGACTCGTATATTTTATGTCTTGACTACCTGCGTTAAAAATACGTCCATTAAAATCGTCTCCGGCTACTAACAAAACAGGAATGCCACTACTCACAAGTTTTTCGTATAAATTAAGCTCCGCTTGTGATGCAAACCAATTGTGTAAAATGACCAGATCAAAGTCTGTACTCACTTCATACTTACCTAATGAGATTATTGCCTCATAGTTTTCATTGGTATTAATCGTCGTGCGCAACATACCCAAATCTGGATGTGGAGAGGCTGCCCAAATACCTACTTTCTTTTTACCATCTATTACATCTACGTAAAAGGTATAGGCGTTGTTCGCTTTATTATGCTCATTATCAAAAGTAGTGAGTCGAACCTCCACCTTATTTTGGCCAATCTTAGCTGCTTGTGCTACTAGATCTATTTCCTGATAAAAAGCGTCTTTGGATATAACAATACTCTTTTGCGCAAGGGTCTTACCATTGAGCAGCACTTGCATATTGGCTTGCTTACCACTGAGTTTATTTGCCTTTACTTCTATACGAAAAGGAAAGTCACTACCCAAGTATGCCAAGGAATTATGCGATACGTTATTGACACTTAAGTCTGCATAGATGTTAGTATCTCCAAGCCCCACCGTATAGATGGGCACTTTAAAATTATCTTCTACAAATCGCGGATTACTTCCTGCATTATAGATACCGTCTCCTAACAAAATAACACCACCAAGATTTTGATTTACATAGTGCTCATTTACAAAACGAAGTACTTGTGATAGATCACTCTCACTCCCTGTTTGTGTCAATTTATCTGCAGTGACAAACTGCGCTACACTGCTATACGAAATGGTGTTCACTTCATATTTCTGAGCTAGTTCACCTTGAAGTGCA
>ERZ807291.4829-NODE-4829-length-17506-cov-15.708212_pt1 | contig 17506 bp, 17 predicted proteins | sample MGYA00521257_ERZ807291 | MGnify/ENA primary metagenome ERZ807291 (study PRJEB31413, sample SAMN03169783) | marine metagenome | biome: Marine; feature: Water; material: Subsurface seawater | place: North Sea | collected 2011-04-28 | depth 1 m m ... | reverse complement strand
TTACCATTGTACGCAACATCTGGACATTCATTTTTTGCAAAGACTTTTTGCTAAATACTGTAGAAGGTTCCACTCCATCTTCGGTTAAAACGGATTCATCTACAGTGGCTGTGTCATTTTGTACTAAAGTATCGGGGTCTTCGATTTCAAGCAATTTGGGCGATTCTTGGTTTTCTTCGGCATCCAGTTCAACAATAGGTACTTGTTCTACAGATTTCACTTCGTCATCGGCTTCACCTTCGTCTTCGATATCAGATACTTCGTGAACAATATTATATTCAGTCGATTCATCTACAGTAAATTCCACGACTTCCATTGGAACTTTAGTAGAATCATCGGTACTTTCTTCGGAAACACTACTTCCACTGCAAGACTCGACATCGTTTAAAGATGCTTCTTCATTTTCATTTACTTCGTATTGTAAAATCGGGGGCTGACTATCCAATATATCTTCGGAAACCACAATGTTTTTGTAAAATCCTTCGGCAGGTTTCCAATCTGGAGGAAAATCAAATTCACTTTGATGGGGATTTTGGGTAAATAAAACGGAACCCATTTCATTTGGTTTAGGCATATTGAAAAATGGATTCAATAAATTTGGAGCGCTTCCTCCTCTGATTGGCATAGAAACATGGGCTGTACTATTATCGACTATTGTACGGGTAATATCAGTAATGGCATTGATTTTCTTATCCATGGAATCCATGCGTTTTTTGAAATGGTAGACCATTAGTAAAATCAGTACAAAGGATAATCCTAAACTGAGAAAAAAGAAACTTTCTAAAAGGGAATAAAATGTCATAATTGGAATGGAAAAAACAGTACAAATAGTATTATTGTATTAATTGACTAAATTATTCTTATATGGTTTAACGCAAAAACAAAAACAAAATGAAAAGAAAAATAAATACCCGAGTATTTTATAGATCATACTATCTCATCGTATTCAATAGATATCAAAAATAAGTCAAAAATGCAATTAATGGAAGAACTACCAAAAGATAAAGCCGCGCGTGGAACTGTAGAAAAGCCATCTGCTGATTCCTCTGCATTCAATTTATTTTCTTCTACTGCCGATTCCAAAATGCCTAAAGAATCTTCATCCTCATCATCATCATCATGGTTCAGCAGCAGCACATCGCAATCATCATCTTCTACAGTATCCGCTTCATCTGGACCCACAGACTGGAAAAATATATTGATTATTATTTTACTCATTTTAGTGATTTTCAGTTATTTCGGTGTTCAATTGCTAAATCTTTTTGGAGATCATTTAGAAAAGTTGATGGATTATTTACGCCCCACATTTGGTTCGTTTCTCGATTTACTCGGATACTCGGCTGGTACAGTCGTCAATAAAACCGCCGATATCAGTGCCGATGTTGCTAAAGCCGGTATAGATGTAGCCGAAGGAACTGTACAAAACATAGGCAATATAATGATCGGCGACGAGGCCATTGGAAAAGGTCCCAAAAAACGTTCTCTCAATGAACCCGAACCCGATGTACCGGAAGATAGTATCCAAAAGTCCTTGTCCTCATCCAAGACCAAATGGTGTTTAGTAGGAGAATACCAAAACAAACGCGGATGCATTGATATATCTGAAAGCGACAAATGCATGTCAGGACAAGTTTTCCCTACTAAACAAATGTGCACCGGTGAAAAGTAAATTGTCCAAGATAAAATTGTGCAAAATATATGAATACTAATTTATACAACATACAATAGTATTTCTTCTACAGTAAACAAACCAAAACAAGACTAAATAAAACCCATCAATATGCTTTCTTATTTGGAATCCAAAATCCCCGTGTATTTAGCCGCCATACCGAGTTGTTTAGCCACATCAATGGAATTGACTTTCGATGCTACTTCTACTGTACAATATATGGCCACCAATTACTGGGTACCACTTACTTCAGTAAGTACATATTTCCTTTTTATTACACTAGGGCCGAAAATCATGGAACATCGAAAACCATTTGATTTGACCAATACATTGGCTACTTGGAATGCATCTCTCTGTTTATTTTCATTCATTGGAATGTTGAAAACTGTACCGATGATGTTTTCCATCAGTATGACGCAATCCTTTGAACAAACGGTATGTACCCATCCATTTGATTCTTGGGGTACTGGACCGACGGGATTTTGGGTGATGTTGTTTTGCTTTAGCAAAATTCCCGAATTGATTGATACGGTTTTCATTGTACTTAGAAAGAAACCCCTAATTTTCTTACATTGGTACCATCATATTACTGTATTGTTATTTTGCTGGAATGCCTATGCTACTATGAGTGCAACTGGACTTTATTTTGTTTCGATGAATTATTCAGTACACGCATTGATGTACGGTTATTATTGTCTACAGGCCTTGAAAAAAGTTCCACGGTCATTTCCTACAGTATTGATTACTTTGTCTCAAATTGTCCAAATGTTTATTGGTACAGGTGTTTGTGCATCAGCGTGGTATTTCAAATTAAAAGGCCATGACTGTAGAAATGAAAACTCCAATTTAATTGGCGGTGGCCTTATGTACGGTTCGTATTTGTATTTGTTTTGCGCATTTGCTTGTAAACGATATGGTACGGCCTACAGTACAAAAAGTGGAAAAATGAAAATCGCAACAACCGCCGATAAAATCGAATAAAAACTTTCAATTGGGCTTAACTATTTTCGATCCACCACATGGAATAAATCTTGTCTTCATTGTCTTCTCCTACAATATGGGCAATCCCTGGTCGAAATGCGTATTTCTCTCCAGTACGGATATGTAAATAATATCCATCGGGGTATTCTTTTTTGTGATCCGGGTATTCAGGATTTTGATACACGAATTTCCACGATTCACAAATATGTTTCTCTCGTTTGGGTAAAATACTTCCTTGGGATGACCACGATGTTGCTACTGTTTCTGTCATTGGCATATTTTGTTATTTGAACGTTTTTATAGTACAATAATGTAGTATAAAAATACTAGACGATTTTCTCTCTAAACTCCTTTTTACGAAATTCTTTTTACGAAATTCTTTTTACGAAATTCTTTTTACGAAATTCTTTTTACTTGAGTTAATACAATACTTTCTACGGGGATTTGAACTCCTGTAGAAAAAGTAATTTGGAATTCATAAAACACCGATTGATTAAATTGACTGGTTGGAATTGATATATCACCTATAGTCACTTGTGTTTTGGTATTATCATCGATAGAATCTAACAAATAACTATAGCCAAATCTTGGAATCAATGGACTGGAATTGTAGGTGATCCTAAATTCGCTAATATCTCCTAAATCAATTGCATTGTTAATAGTCATTTGTAAAAAAAATGGATCTTGTTGGTACAAACTTTGTCTCAAATCCAAAACACCGATTGTAGTTTGGACACCACTGACAAAATCCAAATAACCCGTTTCTACAGTAGGTGTAACTACATGGAAAACAAATGTTGTTGTATCCGTTTCTACATTATTGCTAAAGTTTCGTTCACCGCTAGAAAACATATACAAAGGGACATTTTTGTCCAAAAATAGAGGTTGACTCGGGCCAGGTACATCGGCTTCTGCTGTACTGGTAATATTCATACTGGAATCACAAAATGCCAATTGCTCCGGGGTGGCATTTCTATAAGTACGCTGTTTAGGATTGAATCCCCTTGAGGTTTGCGCAAATAATTCTTTACGGGTCATTCGATTCCCTAGACTGCCGGTAGTATTGGGTTTGCTGTACTGTAAAATCTCTGCTTTTCTGCGCATATTTAAATCATACTCACTAAAACCTTGCTCATATGGACTGACTAAAGTAAGTCGGGTTGGGGGTGTCGCATAGAACATACGAAAGTTTCGTTGAATACAATAGGCTGAATTGGATTCACTCATTTTGATTTGATTTGTTTGATTTGTTTGATTTGTTTTTGATTAAAAAAAATATCTTAGTTATATTCCTGTATAGTATACTTAGGGATTATGCGCTGCATTGTACCACATGGATGATAAATAGGAATAATTGCCTGATAAACCCGATGTATCTTGTGACCGATTACTGGCTGTGGTATTGGGTCCAAACATGACAGTATTATTGATTTCAAATACATTGAGTGCGCGGTCGTGGTACTGTAGATTCGATAATTTACCACTAAATCCTTTTGATACCCATACGTCGTGGAAATTTTGTTTGGGTATTTTGTCCATGTTGTGTCTTTTTACAATAGTACCATTGACATAAATATCCAATACCATATTTTGCATACGAATGGCTAAATGAAACCATTTTTTGATAGGAACATTGTCTACTTGAACAGCATCACGACCATTCTCTAAATTAGTATCTATAGTAGCAGTCGAACTTACATGATCCATAACAACATGAAGATATTGAGTAGTAACACTGGAATCGTCAGTATCACTTCGTACATACAATCCGGGACCATTGACGACTCCCAATCCACTAGTGGTATCAAATTTGTCAACACCTTTTACAAAAATGGGATTGTAACTAGGAGTGGTATTTTGAGTTTCATTCAAATAAAGCCATGTTGACCAAGTGAATTCAATACCACGATGACGGTCATTGGATTTCAATATGGGTACAGTGTCGTCACGTTTAGGGTCTTGGTAAATTTGAATATTTTCATTTCCATTGACGTACCCTTTTACTAAATAAGGACTTTTACTGGGAGATAAGAAGTATCCTAGAATGGCCACGGCTATTTTGAGAATTACCATGAATACAATGAAAACCAAAACCAAAAATGCGAATTTTGCTAAAAGGGAATTGGAATCCAAAAATTCTTTACCTGCATCCACAACTGATTTATTGGAAAAATCATCTAATGAACTTTGTAAAGATTGTTTTGTTTCACTGATTGATTCGGAAATAGAATCAATAGTACCAGTTGCACTTTCTTTCATGTCACTAGTAGAAGGTACACTATCTTGCATTTGTTCTATGATTGGTTTATCCATAATAAAATTGTATATAAACGATTATATTATAGTGAAAGGTTTTTATTTGGGGGATTTCATCATACATAGTCCCCTGCTCCGCGTATTGCTGGGGGATACATCCCCCATACCCCCTGGCTCCGCGTATTGCTGGGGGTGTGTGATACAATCATACTTTTCTACAGTAATTCCTGCCATTTTCCATACAGTAGAAAATGATTATTTTGTACTGTATACCTGGGAAAGCATAGCGAGCCCACCTAGTGTATCCCATTCCAAAAGCAATCCGTGGAACGGAAGGGGTATGGGGGAACCTTTAGGTTCCCCCCAGTTAGAAGAGTTGGAATTCTCGTACATCCATATCATTCTTGGTAAGAGTCAATGTTCCTCCATAATTGGCCAACATTCTACTAAAATAGTTGCCTCCGTTTCCTTCCATATACTTTGACCAAGCATAGGATGGATCCATTGGTTTGGGTTCGCGTTCCATTTTTGCAATAAAAGCATCTAGTTTATCAAAAACAATATCACTACTTTCGCTAACTTGTGAAATGCCATCGACCTTATGGGATCGAATGAGTTTTCCATCAATGTATAAATCGACTACATTGTTATCAACACTAATCACAACATATACCCATTTTTGCAAGGGGAAATTATCCATAATAACATGAGTAGCAGTGCCAGTATCTGTCTTTGCTATATACTTTAATACAGCAGAACTGGTTAAATGAAGTGTTAAAAAATCATCGGTACCTTGATTAATTTTAAAAATATTTGTATCGGCGGTAACTTTGTTTACATACAACCATGCTCCAATATAATATCGGGTTGAATCGGCTTTTCCAGTGTTTTTCACATTAACAGCACTAGCACCTTTACTTAAATCCATTTTTCCGGAAATAGTACGTCCTTTCTCGTCAATTACCTTGTATAAAATATACACAATGATAACTAATATTACGCCCATGATAACCAAAGTATAATTCATCTTATTTTAGTGGATTTTGTCTAAGAATACTTATATATTATGGTTAAAGAATATTATTTACCGGTGGATTCACTAATTTCAACAAATTGTATTGCTGAGCAATATGAGTAGCATTCATGGATACTTGCGATACATTTAAATTGCATATTGCTCCATGTAATGTATTATTCTTTCCACCTATAGTAATATTCGATGTTGTTTCATATACAGGTAAATTATTTGCTAAAGATAACGTGGATTCCAATTTTCCATTGATGAAAATATCCACTTGGTTATCATGATAATTGAATACCACATTATTCCACCGTTGCATAGGTACATGTAACTCTAAACTAGGTGGGTTTTCACCCACATTCGACAATACAAAACGCCATTTGCCATCCCCTTTGCATCCAATATATGGACATCCTACAGTAGGTTTCGTCGATGTACCATATCGAAAAATACATTGTTCTTGGTTTTTACCGTAAGTAGGATAATTCGTGCTAATCCACATGGATATTGAATAATTGCGTATCAATGGAGAAGCCGATGTACCATCATATGGAAGTTTCATATTATTCTTATCCGGTACAAATGGGCTATTATCACTAATAACACGTTCGTCATACAAATAAATAGGGTCTTTAATCAAATACGTATTGTACTTCATGGCGACTTTCTTTACAATTTTAGGCAAAAACACATAGGCTAAAATCAATATGAGTTCAATGAATAGCAATGCATAGACAACATTTGGTGTACTGACGACTTCCCGTAATAAATACCGTACATAATCATTTACTAAACAGGGAATCAAGAAAATAGCATTGGTAATAATGCCTAAAATACCATCCAATCGCATTGACTCATTGATGAAAATGTTGAATATTAGGGCCAATGCTATGACTATAATGGAGACAAGTAGTAATTTCGAGGCAAATGTTACAATAAATCCGCTTACGGGTGGCAATGGCGGCAAGTCCGCGTAATCGGTTAAATAGCCAATAAATCGGTTCACTGTGTCTGCAAAAGACGGCAATGTTGTTCCTAATAAAGTAAACAAAATGACTAAAATCATTAGAATGACCAAGCCTAAATACTTCTTATCTTCTACATTCGACAGTACAAAGTATGCAAAAATAACCAAAGGGACGACTAAAGCAACTACATACAAAATCATCTTCGTATTGGAAAGCGATGATTCATCTTTTTGGTTGAATTGGAACAATAGAATGAAATACAAAATAAGCATGGCTACAGTTCCATATTTAGACCCGATACGGATGAATTGTCTACGTGCCTCTAAATTCTTGGGTAAAATGGAATCAATCATTTATGTTATGAAAAATAGAATTTGGAATTGAATTAAAAAAAAGAAAATATTATTTTTTGATTATAATATACTCTTACAAGTTTTCGATAGTGGTTTTTCGTCCGTGGCATTCTCGACAAAGGGCCACTAAATTGTCAATATGGTTACTACCGCCGTATTCTAATCGTATTTTATGGTCTACTTCAAACCAGGCAGTCAGTTGTTCACCGCAATCTCCACATTTCCAATTTTGCTGTGATGCTACGAATTTCTTTTTCGTTTCACTCACTGACCGTTTGGTGGCCTTTTTACCGGAATTCAACAAACGAGAATCGGGGCCATTGTGTCCATTATTGCCCATGAACATATTCATCATACTATAGGTACCTCCTGCTGCGGTTGAACCCATTGCTCCTACTGTAGAAGATTGATCGCCGAAATTTTGACGGGACGTAAAGTCCATTATGGGATTCAAAATATTACTGGTTTGTTGATCTACGGGTAAATATTTCAAGTATTCATGTGAAGTCGCAAACATTTCATTGGCCTTTTTGGGGTTTTTCTTGACCAGCCACCACATAATCAAACCGCCGAATGCAATACCGGCCATTTTGTAGTATTTCTTGTACGATAATGCTTTTTTTAGTAATTTACCATCGGTATATATATTACCAATCAATGCTCCGGTAATAATGAATATTATGATTTCAATGCGCATTTTTTTAATTAGATGTGCTTATTTATTCTATTGTTTTATTATTTCTTATTGGTCTACTATAGAATAGTCTGCGATATTCTTTGATTCACCCAAATTGGTGAAAAATTGAAAATATGAATATCTTCTACTGTGCGTTTTATAAATTCAATTATATTGCATCATAACAAGATAACAACATAACAAGATAACAACATAACAACATAACAATGACTAAAGTGAATACGAATACTGTAGAAAATAATGAATATGCATTTTTAAAACGTCAAAAAGAACAAGAATTGCATTGGTTGAATTATTACAAACGAAAACAAGATTTGGAAAAACAACACAATCAGGTCTATGATGAAAAGACATTTGCTAAACTATACCATATTCCTACTGCCGACCAATACAAAAATGGCAATAATAGCAATTAAAAAATAAGTAATGTGATGTTTTCGTATTCCCCATTCTTGGGTCAAACTATAAGATTTAGGCAAATAAGCATTGTAATAATTATCTAAATGTTCTAAATGTGTGTATTCTTCTTTACCCAACTCTCGGTTTATTTGATTGTGAATAAAATGAACCCAATAGGTGAATGAATCCTGATTGTCTAAATAAGGAGTCACCGGAAAATAATCCAGCACTTGGATGAATTTTTTCCGGACTCCTTCATGGGGAATATACAAAGGTAAGTTTTGGACGAAATCATAATATTTGCGCTTGGTTACTTTATTGGGGAAAACCGGATAACTATGGGCTACAGTATATAAAAAGAACCAAAAATGCGGTAACCATATATCAGGCTCCAAATTTTTCATCTTTTCAAATGGTCCCTACTATACAATACAATGTAAAAAACCATTTAAACTTAAATCCCCTTTTTTCACTAAGTACAATTGGTTGTCGTCTAGACTAATCTAATTATGATAGGAACATCACCTTCTACAGGTATAAACCAACGAAAATATATACGTCGTTCATCATTTGGGAATCGAAACAATTATTCAAATCGTAGCACAGAAAATAGAGACTATCAAAATCAAGAATTAATATGCAACAATTGTGGTAAATATGGTCATTTGTTTTATATTTGCAAAATACCCATTACAAGTATTGGCGTGATTGCATTTCGACGCGTAGAACACGAAATCCAATATTTGATGATCCGTAGAAAAGATACTTTAGGTTATATTGATTTTATGCGCGGTAAATTCGATTTAAAACAAAAACAGTACATTATGAATATGATTTTGCAAATGACTAAAACCGAGAAAAATAACTTATTGCAAAAATACACAATGGTAAAAGAGAAAAAAGGTACTATACCCCACATACGAGAACGTATTTTAGAATTAATAAATGGTTATACGAATGAATTGGGGGAATTTTATGATCTACAGTCTTTGATTGTAGAAAGCCGGTTGTATTCAGATTGGGATGAACCTGAATGGGGTTTTCCTAAAGGACGACGAAATCCACAAGAAAATGATTATGATTGTGCTGTACGGGAATTTTCTGAAGAAACGGGATACGGTACAAATGCATTGACGAATGTACGGAATATTGTCCCTATGGAAGAGACGTTTACGGGATCGAATTACAATTCCTACCGTCATAAATATTATTTGATGAACATTTCGTATGAAAATAGTATTGCTGCTCACAAATTTCAAAAATCTGAAGTGAGTGGTATGGGATGGTGGCCTTTGTCTGCTTGTTTGGAAAAAATACGACCATACAATTTAGAAAAAATACAAGTGATCAAAAACATTGATGAATGTTTGCAAAAAACGCGCATGTTTACTATGGCAAAAATATAATGTCTTCCTATTATAAATATGGAGACAAACATTGAAGAAACGCATAATACTAGTCCTGTAGAAGAACCTGGGGCTAAACCTACTAAAGTGATGCGTAGGAAACCTTGTCCCAACCGTACTCATTGGAGTAGTAAAGAACAACGTTGTATACCTATATCAGAATTGGAATTACGGAAAACCCGGAAAAAGAAACCCGTTGTAAATAATATTGATGATGACCAAAATGAAGAAGAGAAGGTAGAAGAGGAAATTCCTAAAGAAGGAAAACGACAACGAAAAAAACCATGTCCTAAAGGTAGCAAATGGAGTGAAACTGAACAAAAGTGTATACCTAAAGAGGAATTAGAAGCACGTAAAACACGTAAAAATATGACATTGGTTCCTCCTGTAGAAGAGAACGTTGAGGAAAAACCTGTAGAAACTGATAACACTCAAGTAGATGCTGAATCAGAAATAAAACAAGCAGTACAACAAGTGGTAAAAGTACAACAAGGAGTTACCAAGTCATTATCATCGACCGAAGTACAACCCGACGACGATAATGGAGAGAAAAAAGACAATTTATTAGAAAAGATTATTCCTTCGGGTATCATGAATATGTTTGCTAAAGAAGAATCCAAAGAAGAATCCAAAGAAGAATCCAAAGAAGAATCCAAAATAGAATCCAAAGAAGAATCCAAAGAAGAAGAATCCAAAATGGAAAAAAGTCCTTTGGAAGATACCTCTATAGACGATGTTGACAGTAGTGATGACGAAGAAAGTAAGAAAGACAATGAAATCGACGAAGAAGTAGATAATGACGAAAATAAAGAACTAGCAAAAATGGAACTCCAAGAATACAAAGCATATAAAAGAAATCCAAACAAAGACGCCAATTTATATCCGGATACAAATGACCCGAATTTCAATCTCAAAATTGCCAATAAACAAGAATTTCGCGATCATCAGTATCAAGCAGAAATTGCTAAAGATATCCCGGCAAAAGCCGATGAAGCATGCAAAAGCGATTTTGAAATCCTCCCCCATCAACAATTTGTCCGCAATTTCATGTCCACAGAAACACCATATAATAGTCTTCTACTGTTTCATGAACTCGGTACCGGTAAAACATGCAGTGCTATTGGAATTGCCGAAGAAATGCGCATATTTATGAAACAAACCGGTATCAGCCGTAAAATAATAGTCATGGCATCACCCAATGTCCAAGATAACTTCCGTCTACAGTTATTCGATCCAAGGAAATTAGTATATGAAAACAATAAATGGACATTGAATACTTGTATTGGAAATGCATTATTGAGAGAAATCAACCCGGGTGAGATCGAAGGAATGACTAAAGAAGAAATTACCCGTAGAATCCGCTATTTGATCAAGAAATATTACATTTTTACCGGATATGAATCGATTAAACAAAAAGTAGAAGATGAACATCGGAAAACTTTAGGCGATTTAGTTGAAGATCAAAATTCGGAAATATTCGATTTGAAACCCATTCAAGAAACGGATTCAGCCGCATTAGTTGAACGAAAAGAAAAGGGCATCAAGAAAATCCGCCAAATGTTTGACAACCGATTGTTTATTGTAGATGAAGTGCAAAATGTATTGGCGAAATTGGATACGGTCAATGATTCCAGTAGTACCAAAAAATCGGCTAAAGTTCTCAAACAAATTGCCCGTTTTTGCAAACACACCCGTTTTATTTTATTATCGGCTACACCCATTTACAATCAACCTGAGGAAATCATCTCTCTAGTCAATCTCATGAATCTAAATGATAATCGTGCGCAAATATCCCGTAGTCAAATACTGGACAAAGATGGTAATTTTATACCGGAACAAAAAAACGCCGATAATTTGGTCATTGTAGAAGGTGGGCGTGAACTGCTAAAACGAAAATTAATCGGATATGTCTCATATGTCCGTGGAGAGAATCCATATACATTTCCATTTCGATTGTACCCAAAACAATTTAGCGATACAAAAGACAATACATGGCTATCCTACAGTTATCCCACGAAAATGTTTAATGATGTAGATATTGAAACACCTCCACAGAAACACGTCATTAACAATACATTTGTCTCGAAAATGGGAAGTTCGCAAAAGAAAATTTACGAATCGTTATTGAAAGAAGAAATGCCTAAATTGGAAAATCGCAATCGTATTAAATTCCATTATTTAGACGCCTTCAATATGATCCTCAATATGTCGTATCCTGTAGAAAATACGGAATCCGAAAAGGCTCATTATGGTACTTTGAAAAAATGCATGAAATATGAATCGGAAGGTGCGGCCGATAAGTCGCGTATTAGTAATTTCGACTATTATCCATGGGTATTGGAGAAATACGGCCGGATGTTTGCCCCTGATAAAATACATCAGTTCAGTGGGAAAATCCACTCTATTATTGAATCGATCCAAAAATCCGACGGAATGGTTTTGATTTATTCACGGTATTTAGAAGGCGGTTTGTTACCAATGGCACTGGCATTAGAAGAATTAGGACTACGTCGGTACAGTTCTTCCAGTTCTTCGCGGGATTTGCTCAAAACGCCTAAATACAAAACCGATCCTTTTTTCGTGAAAACCAAATATGATAAAAATGGGGATTCCAAGGATATTGCTCAATATGTGATGATTACCGGTACAGCACGTTTCTCTCCAAACAATAAAAAAGATTTGGAAATGGTATTCCATGAAAATAACGTAGAAGGTAAATATGTCAAGGTCGTATTGATATCAGAAGCCGGAAGTGAAGGAATTGATTTCAAGTATTTGAGACAAATCCATATTATGGACCCTTGGTACAATATGAGTCGGATAGAACAAATTATAGGCCGTGGTATTCGTAATAAAAGTCACTGTATGCTCCCGTTTAAAGACCGCAATGTGGAAATTTATATGCACGGTACGGTTGATACGGAATCCAATCGCGAAATGACCGATATGTACATGTACAGAATGGCCGAAGAAAAGGCAATTAAAATCGGTCAAATTACTCGGGCTATGAAAGAAGTGGCCGTCGATTGTTTGTTAAATATAGAACAACAGAAATTCACCGAGAAAAATATGGGAGAACCAGTACCCATTCATTCTTCTACAGGAAAACAAATTCAATATAAAATTGGAGACAAGGCCTATTCCAGCAAATGCGATTATATGAGTAAATGTGAATACAAATGTACACCGGGTTTATCGGCAAAACAAACGTTAGAAAATATACCAGTCAATCAATCCACCTATGGTGTACATCATTTACAAAGACGCCGTGAAAATATTACAAAACGAATACGCCAATTGTACAGGGAAAAACCATTTTATAAACGCGAAGAATTATTGAGAGAAATCCAGGTTGGAAAACCATACAAATTACAAGAGATTTATTATGTACTGGGTATATTCTTAAAAAAACACGAATGGGTGATTCATGATAATGTAGTCGGTACAATATTACGTCATGGCGATGTCTATAGTTTCCAACCCAAACAATTGACCGATACAAAGGCTTCGGTCTATGACCGAACTCAACCCGTTGATTATAAACCAGACCGACTTACTGTAAATGTGAAATTGAGAGAAGAAAAAGAAGGCGAGCGCAAATCGGCCATTGAAGTTATTCCACGTCGACAGAAAAAAGCAGCGGCATTGGGTCGACAATTTAAGAAAAACATGAATGTACAGAGTTCATTGATCAATCGAATGGATGAAGAGTCGACTAAACCTGTACAGAAAAACAAAAACCCACTTACGACAATTGATAAATATTTGACTGAATTGTTCAAGAAAATCAAAACGAATCCCGCTGCGAAAAACAAAAAGCAAACAATCGAATCGACAATCTATTCAGTACAGCAATTGTGGAAAAAAGATTTGAAACTGCCCATTCGCGAATTGCATTATTACGTATGTATTCGTCATATTGATACGTTGCCATTTGAAGAAAAAATGGGATGTGTGCGTCAATGTTTCCAAAAACCAAAAGATTTAGACAAACCCATTGTTAATTCTTTCGACGAAGAGAACGTGTCTTCCTCCATAAAATCCATTGTCTACAGTTATTTCCGGAAGTTGATGGTTCAAGTAAATGATGTAGTAGGTATTGTCATTCACAATAAAGGAGAGAACCAATTGTATATTTGGGACAATAAGACCAATTGGATCCTTGCTACAGAAAACCCAATCAAAAGTAGTCAATTGGAACCAGCGGTACACAATCGATTCTGGGTAGGAGAGCAAATAATGGCTAAAGGTGTTCGTGATATTGAATCGAAACGCGAACAATCCAATCTGGGTTATATGGCTTATGATGGAAAAGAGAATGTTTATGATTTCAAAATACGTGATTTGTTTATACCAAGATTGGGAGAACGAACCGGTGTATTTTGCCGGTTCAAAATCCCCACGGATTATTTAGACCCATTTTTGAAAGAACTCGGGTATTCTGTATCGTACGGTCAAACCAATAAGACGGTTGTGCCCGGAGCAAAGAAAGTGGTAAATGAACGGTCTACTTATTGTCTACTGTATGAAATGCTTTTACGTAAAAGTACACAAGATGACCCGGCTAAATATTCATTTTTGGGATTGGAAGAGGCCGTCTATAGTCAAATCCACAATTTAGCAATAAATAAAGCGACGCGATTATGGTCGGACAAAACGACAAAACGATTGAAGAATCTTATAGAAAGATGATGAAAAATTGAACGGAATTGTATATTTATAGTAAAAAATATAAACATACGAATAGTATATAAACCAGAGTGTACAATCAAGTAAACAAAATAATAGATTATTCAAAAATCATGGAAGTATTGCCCGTCACTGAACAACCTCAACCACAGACCCAACCACGAAACCAAATACAACCACAACCGCAAACAGAAAAACAAAAGGATTCTTTGTATATGAAATGCATGCTTGAAATGTTTGTATTGTTGTTACCATCTCAAATAGGAGCCAACGGGAAAACCAAGGAAAATCTTCGTGAATCCATTGAATATTACATAGGCGGTAAATGTACTGTAGAAGGATATGTTAAGCCCAATTCGGTTCAATTGGTAAAATATACCAATGGTACGGCTAAATTGGACAAAATCGAATTTTTAGTCGTATTTGAATGTTTAGTATGCAATCCTGTAGAAGGAATGTGGTTAAATGGATGTAAAGTCAAAAGTGTAACAAAGGCTGGTATTCACGCACATAAATACGATGAAAATAATAATGTTCCCGTTACTGTATTTGTGATTCGCGATCATTATGTACACAATCCTCGGTTCCAATCTGTACAAGAAGACGATGTAATTGATGTCAAAGTAATTGGGCAACGATTTGAACTCAATAATAAAAATATTGAAGTCATTGCTGAATTGGCTAAAGTGGAGGAAAAAGACAAATAAACCGATAATGGGTAATCTCGATATAAAAAACGGCTGTACTATATAGCCCTTTTTTCTTTCTATAATGACCATTATTTCTCCTACTATAAAACATTTAGTCGTAGCAGGAGGAGCCCATATGGGTTTCTCCTATTTTGGTGCATTAAAAACACTTTGCCAGAAGAACTTTGTCCAAATGGACAATATTGAATCCATTTATGCTACTTCGGTGGGAACTATTTTAGCCGTATTTCTATCATTCCAAACCGATTGGTCCCAATTGGATAATTATATCATGGATATACAGTGGAATCGATTATTTCCTACTACTATTCGCAAAGCCTTTATGGCTGTACCCAAAGGAGGCCTGTTCGACATTTCGTCAATTGAACGATTATTGGAACCAGTATTATTGGATCACGACCTTTCTCTCAATATTACTCTACAGGAATTCTACGAGTACAATCAAAAAGAAATGCATTTCATTACTACTTTATATGAACCATTGAAAACAGTGGATCTTTCCTACAAGACCCATCCCGATTGGCGTTTAGTGGACGCAGTTTATGCATCATCTTGTCTACCTGTATTGTTCGTACCCTATTGTCACAATGAAAACGAAATGTACATAGATGGAGCAATGTATGCGAATTATCCACTAGACCAATGTTTAGCCGATGGATGTAAACCGGAAGAAATTGTAGGCGTGTATTTTGATCATCAGCAAACAGAAGTACAAACCTATAAACAATCTTCTCTCCGTTTAATCTTTTTTCTACTGGATCTATTTGGAAAATTATTGCGTATTACAAAACAAAAGCCCCATAGATTGGCATCGAAAACACCATTTCAAATCGAGATTGTCGGTGATTCGCGTATTCACGAAGCATTATCTGTAATGTCATCCAAAACAAAACGGAGAGAATTCATAACCAAAGGAGAAGATGCTTCTCTCGCTTTTTTACAATCGATAGATTTCCAGCAAACAATATAAAAAGAAGTATACTTACACAATACATCCACAAATAATAATCATGGCATCATCATCTTCTACAGTAAATCGAGCGGTATTATTACAGAGCATTCATTCTTTGGAACCCAAAGAGCATATTACTATAGGTACAATCTTACGTAAATACCAGCAAGTCAAATTAAATGAAAACAAAGGAGGTATTGTTATTAATATGGCCACTATACCAGATGAAGCATTGGAAGAAATTCAAAAGTTCGTAGAGTATATTCGTGACCAACAAAAAGTATTAGCAAAAATTGAAAATGAAACAAATACATATAAACAGTTTTTCCAATAATACCAGTAGAGAAGTATAATAGACGTATTGAGACAAAACAAATCACCTATATAAACAGGAAAAAAAATGGCTACTACTATGATGTATTGGACACATGCATTCTTACCCAACAAACAATACGAAGTGGATCTATCTATAGTAAGTCCATTTATGTTGACCAATCAAGAAAAATCATTATTTCCTACAGTAGACGTAGAAGCAGATAAAGAAAATAAAATTAGCGTCAAAACAAGTCAAGTCACGCCCATACAAAATATGGGACCGCGTCCACAGTCAAAACCTCGCTTTACTGCAATACAAGAAGATTCAACCGATTCGGAAAATGAACCGGTCAATGTAAAACAAATCACGAAAAAATCATCACCAATTGTACTACCTACATTAATACCCAATATTACATTATCATTGTACGATAAATGTAAATTACGGGCACAATGTGTGAACCGATGCCAAGATCCATTATTTTGGACCATTTATTTAGCAAAAAATGGAAAGCGGGAATATGAACGTATTGGAGGCTGTACAAATGGTAATGTGGAAATGGCCGATAAAAATGCAATTGTCGAAAAGTTGAAAAGCAAAAGTCCCAAAGATTGGGCGTATGTATTGGATACCAAGTGGACAAAAGTGGGATTATACGATTTGTGCAACGATTTGCTTACTAAACCCAAAATGTCATGGAAACATGTGTATATGTTGTGTGCTTATTATCAATGTAACATTTATTGGATCGATATGAAAATGCGTGTATACATGACCTTTTTACATAAACCCGAATCCGATGAAGATTGTGATACTTTTGTACTGTACAAAAATGGGCAAAAAGGACCGGTGTATTGGGTTGACACCGCACAACAAGTATTGAAACCACATGAAATAGTAGAAGAATATATGCAAATTATCAATTATGATAAACCATTGAAAGCCGCATCGAATTATAAAGTGGCTGATTTAGAAATAATGGCCCGGCAATTGCAAATCGAAACCACGGGGAAAATCAAGAAACAAGACCTATACACGAAAATCATTGAAAAAATTGTACAAGAGAGTAGTGTATAATGGATGAATAAA
>ERZ807291.4827-NODE-4827-length-17514-cov-26.142563_pt1 | contig 17514 bp, 11 predicted proteins | sample MGYA00521257_ERZ807291 | MGnify/ENA primary metagenome ERZ807291 (study PRJEB31413, sample SAMN03169783) | marine metagenome | biome: Marine; feature: Water; material: Subsurface seawater | place: North Sea | collected 2011-04-28 | depth 1 m m ... | reverse complement strand
AGAAGACGAGTTTTACGTTGTAAAAGAAGAAAATGCGCGATTATTAGAAGACCATCAATTACAAGCCCAAGAACTATTTGAATCGAAACTGTACCAACACTCCTCATTTGAAGAACCCATTGACCATATACGATTCCAAGAACGGCAACAATCCATGGATTACAACGAATTGGTCCGATGGTATAATTGGTTTTACGTACCGTCTAATATGACTATTAGTATCGTCTCTCAAAAACCGATCCAATATTGGAAACGCATTTTACAAGAAAAGACCAAATTTACCACAAAAAACACGAATCGTCGCAATCAAAAAAACCGCCCAATGTATGCCTTGGACAAACCGGTCCAATCCTTCCCATATACTTCTACAGTAGAATACGTCGTTTCTCAAGACAAGTCCAGTACCCATACTCAATGCATAGTAGGATTCCGTACAGTAAACCATTATTCGGATAAAAAACACATTTTCGATTTATTGACCCACGTATTGAATGGAATGAGTGCCCGATTATTCCGTATTTTGAGACAAAAACACCAATTGGTCTATTCTGTACAGTCTGTTACCGAACATTCGGAATTCGTCGGATATTTTTCCATACAAACGGAATGCAGTAACCGATATTTACTGTACAATCAAAGACAGGAAAAACGCGGGGTTTTGTATCACATATTGACGATTTTCCGGGATTTGGCATTACAGGGGATCAGTGCAAAGGAATTGTCCGTAGGCAAAGACCGTATGAAAAGTTTTCTTCAAATCGAAGCCGAAAATTTAGGAACAATATGCAAACACAATGGAGAAGAACATCTAATTCACGTTCAATCCAATGCTGCGAATTCTAGTCATAACCAGAAACCGACCATTATATCGTATTTAGATATGTACAAAGAATATTATGAATCGATTACTGTAGAGCAGATTAATTACGCTATACGAGAATACTTTCAAAAAGATAAAATGGTAGTGTCGGTTGTATCGAAGTCACCTCCTAAAGTAAGTTATTTACGAAAAGCATGCAATCGCTATTTTGTATCCAATCGAACCCGTAAAAACAAAAACCTTTAGGCATTATATAGAAGTTTGTGACTACTAAAAAATGAAAGATTATTATGTATATGCGTTAGTATTATTTGTAGTAGGACTATGTTTATGGTATTATTATCAAAATAGTGACGCCATTCAATTAAAATGCGTTGTTTCTACAGTAGATGGGAACCAATATTGTGTACGGGAACGTGCTCAGCTCCAGGAAGCGGCTGATTTATTGGCCAAAGTCACGACCAAATGCAAATCCTTGGTCACCTATATGAGTGAAAAACATCCCGATGATGACCGTACACAACGATTAGTGTCGAATTTCAACCCGAAAAAGATCATGGAAACCTTGCCAACCAGTTCGTATACCGCCTACAGTGAAAACAAGGGAGAGAAAATCGCCTTTTGTTTAAGCCCGAAAAAGAAAAACGGCGAAGACCGATTGATTGATGAACATACTTTGACTTTTGTCGCCATTCATGAATTGTCTCATGTAGCCACTAAATCGGTTGGACACAAGACCGAATTCTGGGAGAATTTCAAGTTCCTTTTAGAAAATGCCAAAGAGGCCAATATACATCAACCACGTGATTACAGTAAAGAACCCAAAGAATATTGCTCAATGGATATCCGAGACAATCCATATTATGATCTATAATTCCGGAAATATGAAAAAAACTCGCTTAGAGATGTAAAAATTGAATGACTTTAGCGTTTGTATTTGTTTTCTATAAACATATACAATTGTATAGCTAGCTACTCCAAGTACGAACGAACGAACGAAAGCCGATTAAAAAAATGTTGAAGAATCTTTGCACCGCAACCCAAATGCCAGTAGAACAATGGGAAATACTGACTAAAATTACACAAGATATGGAAAAAAGCGAGAGAATTAAAGAGTTGTCCTCGATTAAAACCAAAAGTGGCGATACACAGGTAAGTGAACGTGCTATTATAGAGGCATTTCGTAACATATTCAATTCATTGAGTTTGTCTTACGAAGAAGCAAGCAGTCAGCAATCAAAGGATTTCCGAAATATTGGCAATATAGGATTGACAATCGAAGTAAAAAAAACGGACAGTGGTATGGTTTATTTTAACGATACATGTCCGGAAAAATCAATTATATATTGTGTATTTTATACAGGTAAACAGTACAAGAAAACACCCGAAAAAAACATTCCACCACAAGTATTGTTTATCAATGGTGAAGATTTTATTAAAGACTCTCCTTGGATACAAGAATATAAGCGTGAATTGGATTCCTTACGAGATCGATACGCAAGAGGTGAAAACAAGAAGAAATTGTCTGGATTAATGGAAGTGTATCCCCGTCCTACTTACAAGGCCTCTATCAAAACCTTTATTCATAATCCCAATGCCACTACTATTTCTACAGTAGAACCAGAACCAGAACCAGAAGAAATGAAAGCCATGGAAGACGATGAAAAAATAGCCATAGAGGCATTATTAAATTTACATTAAGATTTTAATTAAGGTATCATTTTTTTTACAATAGCATGAATCAAAGGAGGCGGAACTGCGTTTCCGATTTGTTTGATTTTGTCTTTTTTATTCCCGTACAGTTGATAATTCGCTGGAAAGCCTTGGATTTGTTTCAATTCATCCGGTAAAATACACCGTAAATAATAGCCATTTTTGTTTTGTAAAGGGACAAATAAACGTGGCTGATGATCATAAGTACAAATGATTGTTTTACTCGGATTCCGAATATCGATCACTTCCGCATGAATGGGAGAATCGCGCTTGGAAAAGGATAATAGATTGGGATGAGTTTTATTTCCATATGTTTCATTACGGGTTTTCGCTTTTAAGCGTAAATAAGGATGAATATTGTCGGTATCTTCACCATCATCATTATCCATATTACGTATAATACATTCATCCGGTATAGATGTCATATCGAAATCATCGGGTTCTATTTTGATAGCTCCTTCCATACTGAATTGGATAATGTTTTTCAAATTCGGTAAATCGTGTTTACCATCATTAAGTGGTTCAGGAAAGGAAAACGATTGGTTTAAATCTTTTCGTATTCCAACATAAACTAATCGCTTACGTAGTTGCGGTACACCGTACTGTACAGTATGAAATACTTTGTAATAGACATTGTATCCAATCGATTCAAATTCCCGTACAATGACGTCAATATAATTTTCATTGTCAGCCGTTTTACGACTTAATAATCCGTCTACATTTTCACCAATAATATATTTAGGCATGATTAAACGCGCACTTCTGGCAAATTCACGGAACAAAGTGTTACGAGGATCGTCTGGTAATTTTTTCCCTCCATTTGAGAACCCTTGGCAATTATGTACAACTGTATTTTCTACGACATAAGTGTTATCATTTTCTACTTCAAAATTATAAACTGGTTCGTTTTCTACATGATGTACCTTTATATTCCCTGGAGCATACCAAACGTAATTATCTTCTATAAATGATGATCGTTTTTTTAGCATATCTCGTTCATATCCACGAACACAATATGTGTTTCTTTGATTCACTGTACGCCCTTGGATAACACAAGTATCGGGGCGAATTGTTTTCTCAATGCCGAATATATGCCCTAGTTTTAGATAAAGGCGTTGTAATCCAAATGCCAAGTTATAAGAGACGGTCGTAAAACTAGTAGAACCATTCTTTTTAATACAACCATCTGCTTTCCTATATCCGTCCATAAAATGTTCAATACATTCGATTGGGGCATCTTGAACCCATTCTGGGATTATTTTTCCGTGCGCATATTTTCCGAATTGTTTTAATACATTATACCAAGTAAAGTCGGAACAACCGAATTTTTTACATTCACCTGTATCGCAATGCTTATTTGTGATAGGAAGTACTTGTCTAATACGATCGACTATTTCCTGTTCATCCGTATTATTTATAGCAAAACGAATGGTGTGGCGACATCTACCGTCATTCTTGGCTGTTTCTTGAATCCACCCATCACCGACAAAATAACCCATCATGAACCAGTATTCCGGTTTATCTAGTTCAATATTCACTTTGTCGCTACGATACTGATTAATTGGCTTATCAAATGAAAACCGAGGCGTTATGTTATTAGAATTAATCACCATTCCAAAATGATCATTTATGGTCAATTCTTTTGCCGATTTCCACTTTGGATCACTGTAGAAAATATCATATGAATTGGTATTTGGATTCCATTTTTTCGTTTTTTCGCGAACATAAAAGGGATGTTCCTCTGTACACTTGATTGCTTCTGGATGATATTTTATATTTATTTCAAACATATCTCCTTGATATTGTTTTTGTTGTAAATTTAAGATTTTTTGAAAAGAACCTGTATGTGTTAATAATGTATCTTCTAGTTTGACATCTTCTATTTTTTTATAACCTCTTTTTGTGAGTACCAATGTACCGGCTACGAAACAAGGATGCCCTGCGAATATTAAATCGACAACTCCTTTATACGCAGCAAAGGCTGAATCAGGTATACATTGAATATTTGTCCGGTCTTTCGGTTTTTTCTGACTAGGATCTTGTACTAGTACTGAATCGGGGAAATTCAACAAATGCGATTCAATTGCCGCTTTGTCAAATTCATTAAATGCTACTACTTCTATACCGGCACTTTGGATTCCTAGTGAATCTCCTCCCATGCCTGAAAATAAACTTAAAGCTTTCAAATTGCTTGTCATATTAATATTATGTATAGTAGATAGTAAGCAACAAATAATTCGGGTTTTTCAATAGAATTGGTGTGTGTGTTATATATGAAATACATAGAGTAGTATTTAAATGTATTTCAATTTTTCACAAAAAAAAGCATATGAATGATTTTTAGCATGCAATATATATAGGCCACGTAATAATGTCCTCATACAAAATCAAAATCCGCACCGCTAATTTACGAGTAGAAAACCGAAAAGTGAAGCAAACCACATTGGATTCTCTACAGTCTTCTCTCCAATTGAATTCTTATAGTTACATGAAACACTTAAGTATTGTAAACAAAGTTCGTAAAGATTTAGGACGTACTTTTTATGATCAATGGTTGGAATTCACATGTACTGATAAACTCGCACAAAAACAACTCCGTAATTTTGTAAAAAAATTACGCAATAAAGGATTCACCAATAATAACAATAATAATAATACGCCGATTTTAATCGACTTTGTGGATACTACATCCAATGATATCTTGTACAGGTTTTCTCTCGATGGTATTCCTGTAGAGGTAAAAAAGAAAAGTCGTCAGCATGCAAATCGTTCTTCGTATTATCAAAGAATCATTTGGAAAAAGCCATAATAATAATAATGCGTTCAAAAAATATCACCTGTAAAAACAAAGTCCCCATGTATTGTATAAGCATTAATCAATAAAAAGGAACCCAATTTATAAGAAAACAAAATAACCACATGTTATTTACCAATCGAAACCCGCCCGTTAAGAAATCAAAAGTAAAAACATCCGGGGGTGGTGGTGGGGGAACTTTAGTATATCAATCCAAATCGCAATCGCATAAAAGAACACGGTACAGTGATACTGTAGAAAAACAGATTCAACGGTCACCCACAAGTACAAACGGTGCACCAATCAATACATCTTCTTCTACAGTCTATCCAGGTGCTGATCAAAAAATACCGGTGGCCTTTGGTTTACGTAAAGATGCGGCACAGATGAAGTTCATTCAAGGATTAAAGAATGAATCGACATCGAATGTGACTGCTACTATTGTTAAAAATCAAGCTGTGATAGCGAAAGTACGAGAGAAAACAATACCGAAGGTACCCCCTTCAACTGATCCCGGTGTAGTGAAACAATGGATCGAATCTTGCGTTCAAGATAAAGTATCCAAGATCAGTTCACCGAATGAAATTATTCAATTGATTAATAAACAAGTGGATGCCAAAATCCCTAAACCCGTTAAAACAATTTCTTTAGCCGATGTGGAAAAAGTAGTCCAACAAAAAATGCCTAAAGTATTGTCTCCAGGAGAAATCGACCAAAAAATCCAAGAAAAGATCCCTAAACCCGTTCCTACGATTTCTTTAGCCGATGTGGAAAAGGTGGTCCAGCAAAAAATGCCGACCATTCCGGAAATGCCTAAAGTATTGTCATCCGATGAAATCGACCAAAGAATAGTTCAAAAATTGGAATCTTTACCCGATCCTCAATCCATAGTAGAGTCTTATGTACAGTCAAAATTACAAGATATTCCTACTCAAAATACTATACAAGAGTTAGTAGAGAAATATTTAGACACAATATTACGTGATACTGATTCTACAGTAGACAACAATGATGAAAAGGATGAAAATGCCTTAAGTGAGACAGCAAAAAGCCGATTTGAAGAATTAATTGAACCGGCAGTAGGAAGAATTGTACAACGTATTATTCAGTACGAGTACCAAGGCAAACTCTTTTTACGACCCGATGGTCAGGATGCTACTGTAGACGAGTATGCTATGTATGGTAATGGCGACGAAAATGAAGACGCCCGATCGATTAATTTGGATATTCAATACGATGAAGTGTATGATAATCAAGGTCAAGGGCAATTTGATGCACCGGTGATTGAAATGCCGGATTCGATGCTAGAAAATATAGAAAATCCATTGATGGATAGGAAAAAACGAAAAAGTATCATTGAAGCCATTACCAACCCCACTCCTATAGTACGATCCGAAGACAGTCCAAATTTTGATATGTCTACAGTATACCAAAAGGACGACAAAGTTATGTACGAAAATGAATTGCGTTCTGAGTTCCGTAGCAGTCGTAAGTGGGTCCGATTGGGTAATGGAATCGAAAAAGGAAGCGTACTCGATGTAGCCATGGATAGAAATAACCGTAGAGTGTATATTGTCGGTCATTTCAAACATGTAAACCGTGTGGCAATGGAAAATATTGCCGTGTACGATATTAATATTCGGGGATGGTCACAAGTAGGCGGTGGTATTAGTGGATTAGTCACTTGCTTGGCCATATATGAAAAATCGCAAATCATATTTGTCGGTGGATTGTTTTCTAAAGTAGGAGGAAAAGGAGATGGTCAAGTCCCGGCTATTAACGTAGCTGCTTATTATGTCAAACAAAAACGATGGGCAGCTCTCGGCGAAGGGTTAAATCGCGAATGCAGTACCTTGTATTTTGACGAAGACACGGAAACATTGTACGCCGGTGGTTCTTTTACGGCTAGTGGCAGTACACCCATTCACTATGTGGGACTGTACGATCTAGCCAGCAATACGTGGTCCGGTTTGAAAAATGGCGAATTAAACGGACCTTGTAGAACCCTTTGTAAAGTAGACAATATGCTTTATTTAGGAGGTCTTTTCACACATGCGGGTATGGGCCATTCAGATATCTATGTCTCGTATGTAGCGAAATACAGTATAGAAACCAACACATGGTCTTCCTTATCGGGGGGTCTACAGGGATACTGCAATGCGCTTGCCTATGATGCCGATGAAAATGCTCTGTATGTCGGTGGAACATTTACCAGTGTGGGTGACCGCGAGAATTCTCAGGCGGCTCATCATATAGCGAAGTACTATGTCGAGCATCAAAAGTGGGATACTATGAATGGCGGTGTAAACAATGTAGTGAATTCTCTGTGCTTTGATTCTACACACAAAAGCCTCTTTGTTGGAGGTACCTTTACATCTACACACGAAGGCTCTACTGTAGTGAATCGCATTGCGAATTACATTCCCTATACGCAAAAGTGGCAATCATTGCCAAATCATTTCCCACGATGTAAGATATCACAAGAAGACGAAGGCAATGATAATGTTGGCTTGAATGGAGTATGCAAAGTTCTCTCAATGGATCGAAAATCTTTGTTTATTGCTGGATCTTTCCAAATTGCCGGTAATATTACAGCCAATTCTATTGTACGATACGTGATTGATCGTTGAGATATTGTGTGTGAAAGATGTCCTTGTTTACAACCACACCATCTGAGATGGGTAAAGAAATCGCAACCAGATTTCGTTCTTTCATTGAAGATGAACTCACTCAACTTGAACAGCGTACTGACTCAATAAAAAAGCTGATCAAAGAGCACGAACATGATATTACGGAATTGAATATGAACTTATCTACGGTCAAGTCTGCTAAAAGTGAATGTGAAACTGAATGTAAAGATCTCGAGGAACAAATTCGACGAAAAAAGAGTGAAATAACAGGAGTTGATTATATCGAAGAAGCAGTCACTTCGTATTCATCCGGTCGGAAAAAAAGAAAAGAATCGGCAACTCCACCCATAACACCAATGTCAACACCGAACAAAAAAAGAGCAGCAACAGCAGCAACAGCAACAGCAGAGCCCGTAGGTACTACAGGCAAGAACTCCAATAATAAGAAGCGTGAATCTGAAGCGAATTCTAACACTCCAGTAAAAACGTTTAGCCGAGACAACTTAGGTAGATTCGGAAAAAAAGAATCATCCGGAGACGGTGCTAAAAATACCGTCAATAAGGATAAGCAGAAAAATAAAAATCAAACGTCCAAAAAAGACGACACGAGTGATGATACCAGTGAAAGTGAAGACGATATTAGTAGTAGCAACGAAGAAAGTGATGACAGCGATGACGATTACGAAGATGGAACCAAAGCGAAGAGGAATAAGAAAAATGCCATTGAAGGCAAAACCAGTAAATCCAAAGGAGGAAGAGGAAAGAAAAAGTAAAGTAAATTGTAAATTATCAAATTTATAATATACACGCTACAATATATAGTTACTAATAATAATCTCAATATTACCCTACTCATAGATGAATAGGCCGACTAAAGTTACTATTTTAAGCGTTAATAAAAAGAGCACGCCTTATACTTTAGATTTCGATAGTAGTCACGATTCAGTCAAATTGTATTATGACGACAGTGTGCAAATGATTAAGTACAAAATCATCGATGCCATTCAAAAGGATTCTAATTTAGTAGAGTTGACCAATATTTGTTATGAAGAAATGTATTTATTTGAAGTAGTGGAGAGAAACTTCGATGTTTTGGAATGGTACAAAATGATTTCTCTCAATCATACCGTTCCCATAACAACAGCGATTCTTCTACAGTGGATCCGTACGTTGTACACTACACCGGGGTCTACTAATGATCGAGATATATTACGTCTATTGGATTCCTACGAAATCAGATCCAGTAAAAACAGCTACGTATGGAAATATGAGAAATTACTCACCTTGCCTTTTTTCTCTCAAAGTCGCACCATATTACAGAAAATACCATTGGGACTCCGTAGTCGTTTGAATCTTTTAGGCAAAACAACTGATATATTCAATTTCGACGAAGCATATTGTGCCAATCCAAATGATTTAGACAAATCGTATTTATCCAATGTACTGCACCAAAAAAGACAAATCATTCCCAAAGATGACGAATTTCTGATTCACTATGGTGTAGCACACGAACAAACCCTATATTTAGTACTGGCACGCGATGTATTGAAATATCACAAAGAATTACACAATACGCCCGAATTATTGATGAAATATTATTATCCGTATTTATACGAGACACAAATTATAAACAAGGATACGTTTTACCGTGAACTGGACAGAAAGGCACAACGTACAGATGATCAAGTACAACGACGCAAAGCCTATTTCCGTCAGCCGGATTTATTTTATCAGGTCTATCACGATGAACAAAATGAACCTTTTCCTTATTTGTCTCAAGGTATTGAAGAATTTTCCATTGGATTGGAAAACCAAAATCATTTTCTACAGTTCCATTCTACATTGGAAACCATTTTCCAATCCATACACGCAAAAGAGCACGTTCCGTTTTTGTTGTTTTACAAAAATAAAGAAGAGATCCATACACGTATCTACTGTGATCGAACCAATGAAGAAAACAAAAAAATACCTTATTTGAATAATCAATTGATTACTGATTTTACGCGCAAACGTAGCCATAGAGAGCCTCATATTCTGTTTTACGTACAGCATACTGAAAATAACAATACACGGAGTGATTTCGTAGAAGTGACTGTAGAAGAAAATGGAACTATCCGATTAAATGGAGCAACTCCTCGTTTGATGACAAAAAGTGAGTTTTCGGATTGGTTCATTCCGTGGGTAAATACATTATTGGAATCATTCCGTCCATTTTTACACAAACAGGGATACGAAATGCCGAAAATAAACAGTCTTTATGATCCCAGTATAAAACTGTACAATATGAATTATGTGTACAAATTCAACACCAATGTTTCTCTCGATTTACTAAAACCACAATGTTTGCGATTTTTATTGGAAGAAGATCCCAATCCGAAAACCAGTTCTGGTTCCTATGGTGGGCGGTATTATCGATACAAACGTGTGGAGCATTATCAACCATTGAATCCCGAAGAAGAAATCATATCTACGTTGTTAAAAATGGATAATCGTGTTTCATATGTAAAGAAGAAATTGAGAGAAATGTGGAAAGAGAAAAGTCCTCAAGAAATCCAAAACATATGGAATGAATACAGTAAGAAGTATACCAATTTACACGGGGTATCGGCTAAACGTACAATGCGAAGTTATATACACACAGGGTTTCCTGTAGAAGTCATCCATGCCGCATTTACGGGTGAATGTACTATTTATATTCGCAACATTGACAACTTTTGGTATTTGGACTTTTTGAAACTGTATTTTGAAAGCATTGGTCGTTTACACGGAAATATTTCCGTAAAAGAAGAATTACGGGCAGAGTGGCTAAATACTGGATCTTTTCTACAGTATCCTGTAGATGATCCTGGATTTGATGCTCGTATTGAGGATCGTGTCTTACCGAAAGAAGATGACGATGATGATGAGGAGGAAGAGGGGGACCATATTCATGAAGACGATGATGAGGATGAGGATGAGGATGATGAAGCCGATAAAACTGATTTGGATGATATTATCAAATACGATTCAGAATCGGATGACGAATCGACTTCCAATAGTAAAACAAAAGCCGTGGAATTTGAAAATAGTGTTCAGGATAGCAGCAGTGCCAGTAGTAAGGACAGTAGTGAAGATGATAATCAAGACGAAAAGGCAAAGGCAAAGGCAAAGGACAAAGAAAAAGAAAAAGAAAAAGAAAAAGAAAAAGAACAAGACAACAAAAAACAAGACAACGATGATGATGATGATTTTTGGGGAGGAGCAGGGAAAAAAGGCAGTATAGCAAAACCACGTGTAGTGGATCGCAATAGTATCAATCAGTACTTTGAAAAACGCATTAAAATGCGGTATCCGCAATTTGAAGAAAAGTTTTCCAATTACAATAAAGTATGTTTGACATCCAATGTATTCCGACGCCAACCTATTGTAATGACCAAAAAGGAAAAGGAAGAAGCAGAGGAACACTTACAAAAAACCGGAAGAAGTCCGTATGCCCATAATAAAATATTACAATATGGAGAAGACAACAAAGGAGACCCATTGTATTACACTTGTCCCCGATATTGGTGTATGAAACCAGGCCAAGAAAGAGATATGACGGAAGAAGAGGTCAAATCCGGTGTTTGTGGAAAAGTAATACAAAACATTTCCGAACCAGCCAGTGATGAATTCGTATTTGACAGAGGTTTAGACGAGTTTGGCGAAGCCAAATATCAGAACCCGGAATTTGTCAATACCAAAAAAGGTAGTTGTTTACCGTGCTGTTTTGTTACATCTGGCAAAAAGCAAATGGAAAACAGGAAAACGTGTAATCCTGACGTATATGATAAAAAAGACCACAATGATAATGACAATGGATTTGTCGATGATGATGAATTGCTCGATACAGATGAAGAAAATCGCCAATATATTAACAATACTAGCTTCATCTACAGTGTTGACCATAAGAATCGGAATATTCAAGAAGGCCGGTTTGCAGTGATTCCCATATCCATTCAAACAATGATGAAAATCGACACGCAACAATGTATGAATAAAAAGCGGGTAAAAGACGATTGTACCGTATTTTTCCGAAGTGGTATTGAAGCACACTCATCACAGTCGTTTTTAGCCGCATTGGCCTATGCAACGGGAACCAGTACAAATAATCGCGAAAAACCAATCCGGATTGCTGAATTCAAAAAGAAACTACCGGAAATCATCCAAATAGACCATTTTGTACGGGCGCAAAATGGATCATTGGCAGCACGATTTCATCCACCAAAACCCAAGGCTGTGGATATAGACAAGTATACCCGTAGTCAACTGTACAAGAGTTTGAATATGGAACAAGAAACACAAGCCCATTTTTTCCAATCAACTGTACAAGCCTATGAAGAATTTATTCGCTATTTGACCGATCCTACAGTATTAATCGACCATACTTATTTGTGGGATTTAATCAGTATGCCCGGTGTGTTTTTTGAAAATGGCGCGAATTTAATTTTGATTCAAGAACGAAACGATGATGTCCGTAATAAAGTGGACATTATATGTCCTACCAGTGCGTATAGTACTGTCCTGTACGAAAAGTCAAAGCCGAATTTGCTCATGTTTGTGGAAGACAATTATTATGTCCCGATTGTACAGTATTATCGTAAATACCAACCGAAAGGCAAGGATATGGTAAAATTGGAATTGCAGTTGACCAAACTATTGTATACGAAGGACTTGCCCGAATTTTTCGATCAAATCTTTTCTATAGTAAACGAACGCTGTATACCCCAATCTACAGTACGCAAACAAAAGGTAAAACCGAATTTCCATATTAAGAAATATTTCCAACTGTTGGACGATAAAATCGTTCATTTGGTACAGAATTACCAAGGCAAAATCATTGGAATGATTGTAGAATACAAACAATATGGTTTTTATTTGCCTTGTTTTCCGTCTACAGTAGATAGTGATATATCTATATCTACAGTATGGATGGATGATGTTCGATGGAAACCGTACGTGAAGACGTATGAATTTTTAGAGGCAATGAGTAAGCGTGATAACATTCCGTGTAAACCGAAATATGCTGTAGAGGAAAATAAAATGATTGTTGGTATATTGACGGAAAGCAATCAAATGGTGTTAATAGATCCACCGGTGGGCAAAGAGGAAAATGTATCGATTCGATTGCCCTTGATTTCTACGGGAAATACATTTGAGGCCGATAAAAATATATCCTTGTATTCTGATGATACAACTCGCAGTACAGAATACGAGACAAGTAAAATCGAATTGGAGTACAAGAAATACCGCAGTTTTCGTGGTGTGTTCCGGATCTTAATGTCATTGGCGAAAAATCAACCTACTGTAGAAAAGATACATCGAATATGCATTCACGAACAAAAAACGTACAAAAATAAATTCGGACAAGTATATCGTTATTTGAAAGAAATTGGAGAGAAATCCGTACAATTTGCACTTATTGAAGATGACGCAGTCGTTGAATCCTTGATACAAACAATGGAATGCTGTACAGATGAACCGACCCAAGAAAAGAAAAAGTATTGCTTGGTGTCTCGAGAACACGATATTGATAATATTTGGTTTCCGAAAAAGAATCTGGTCAGTGGTGATGACAATGAAATGATGTACTATACGCGATTAGCGGACGAACTGATCCGAAATAAGCGTATTCATATGTTCATGTTTTATCCGGAGCAGTATATGAATATTTCGTCTTATGAATATGAAACATCGGAAAAAGAAATACTGATTCCTCTACGGTTGATCCCTTCTTATTTGAAATCATTGCGTGAACATCGGTATGGTCATTACGGTAAACGAGTTCCATATGAACAAGCTAAACCAAATACGGTATATCCCAATAAGGAAATTGACTGGGTACAGTAATAATAACTATAGGAGTAGTTTTTTAGAGCTGTAGATGATGATGATGATAAAATAAATTATATTGTCTGTTCAATATAATTTACTTTGCTTTGGTTTGCTTAAAATGGTTAATGGGTTAAAAAGTGTTGCATTTTTTTTATAAAGATGGGATTTTCTATTGTTTATGGTGTTTTATGGTGTTTTTTCTATTGGTTTGTGAGGGGGGTAATTTACTTTTTGAAGTGAACCTTTAAGAATCTTTGAAGGTTGAAGTAACTAAGAGTATCATTGGGGCCAGTCTTCAAAAGCTTCTTAAGCTTGGCATCAGGGACAATGATTCTTCTGTTCTTCTCGTCTTGAAGGTTGTTGGATTTGACGTACTCGTGGATTTTCTTACTGATGGCAGTTCTGGCCATAAGAGTTCCTGCGGGTTCACCAACGAATTTGGCAAGCTCATCACTGATAGGAGTGGGCTTCTCAAATCCAGAGACCTTTCCAGATGAAGCACTCTTCTTCTTCTTGTTGGTCTTCATCATCTTGGACATGCGAGCAACTTTCTTCTCGATGTTCTTGACTCTGGCCTTGATTTGAGTATCAAGAGAAGATCTATCTTGGATAAGTTTCAATAACTCAGCAAGCTCGGCGTTGACCTCACTTGAGATATCGGCTTTCTCTGCTCCTTCAACGGCTTCAGTTTCGACCTTTGGTGCCTCAACTGGTGCTGGTGTGGCTTCCTTCTTGGAGGATTTCTTTGCTTGCTTTTCGGGGACGGATACGGTTGATGTAGTGGCTTTTACCATTGTGATTATACTCTATTATAGGTGCTTGCTTTAAGTTCATATTTCCATAAATATATTTATTGTTTTTACAATCGGTAATTTCAAACACGAAACCAATTTGAATATGCCTATATTTATTTTACCGGTCTAGCATTGACCATTTTTCAATAAAGTATCTTAAATAAGGGATATACTAAAAATGAAGCAAATATCATTCTGATTTTAGTAAGCAGGGCTTATAGAGAAGGGCAAAACACGACACCACTGTACGGTCTGCTAATGAAAAATCGGAAAAGGATTTATTGTTTTTAGTAAAAATTGAATTAAAGAAATATGTATAGTTAGTATATACAATAACTCAAGTCTAATAATAGTCTTACCGTACCAAAGCAAGCTTACAGCAACCTCAAAGTTTTCGTTCAAAAACTCTCTTTATCAAATCAAATATGCAATCATCAAACGCCTTAAAATATATCAAGACTTCCGAATGGGATGTCGAAGCGAATCGTTATATGCAACCAAGAGTTTCTGATCGTGGATTGAAAATGATCTCTATTATCAGCAACCAAAAAAACAAAAAACTTCACATTCAAATTCCTGCTACTAAATGCTGGGGAATCGAAGATTACGTCGACCCAGCAACACAGGAATCGGATGGCAAGTTCAAAGCGAAATTCCATTTCACTGACAATGGTTCACCAGAGTCACAAGAAGCTTTGGAAAAACTCAAGGCATTTGAAGAAAAACTCATACAAGATGCAGTAGCCAATTCAATGCCTTGGTTTGGTAAGAAACTCAGTAGAGAATTAGTAGAAGATCGGTATATGGGATTTTTAAAGGTAGGAAAAAACAAGGAAACCAAAGAACCCGATCCAAGTCGCGGATATTACTTTTCGCCTAAAGTGAATTGCTATGACAATAAATGGGATATTGAGATTTTCAACATTGAGAATCAATCAATGGTCTTTCCAAGTGAGGATGTTGGAGATCGAACCCCCGTTGATTTTGTCAGCAAAGGTGATGATGTGATTGGTGGAATCGAATGTAAATATGTATGGATCGGTCCTAAAGGATGGGGTGTAACGTGGGCATTAAAGCAATGCGCAGTCAAGCCCAAAGAAATGGAATCAACCGAAGGGTTATTACAATTGGATTTAGGACAATCATTTGATTCACCAGCACCGGCACCAATTGTAAAGAAAACGCCTAAACCTCAAGTACAAGAAACTGTAGAAGAATCAACCGCAGAAGAAAAAGTGGAAATGAAAGAAAATCCAATTGCAGAAACGCCTAAACAAGAGAACTTTGTAGAAGACAGTGATCAAGAAGAAGAAGGTGGTGAGCAAGAAGAAAAAGAGGAGGAACAAGAGGAAAAAGAACCCGAACCAGAGCCTGAACCAGTCAAGAAAGTGGTCAAGAAAAGCGTTGTCAAAAAAGCAGTACCTGCTAAAGAAGAGCAACCAGAACCAGAGGCAGCAGAACCTGAAGCAACAGCACCTAAAAAAGTAGTCAAGAAAGTCGTCCGCAAAAAGGCATAAATATAAAAAGTCAAGATCAAGATCATTTTGTTAATAATTAAGTAAAAAAGTCATAACCCAAAAAAATGTTCTAAATAATTAGAATATTTTTTCTACAGTATTTTTTTCTTAACGGCGAATACCCATAATAACGGAGTAAGCACTGTTATTGTATCCACCATTGGAATAATCATTATAATTATTATTCATGGCATTTTGTTTTCTGTACCGTATATAGTCACTGGAATCGGGTACATATTTTACATTGGTATTGGATGCCTGTACACCAGAACCATCGCAATTGGAAATGATTGATCCAAAGCGATGACGAATACCTCCACGAGATCGATGATTGGGATTGGGTCCACCGCATACATAATCATTACGGGCTAAAAAGTCCCCACTATTATTGACGGCACGAAATGGAGTAATAACACGGTCCTTTCCATTTACTTGACCAGTAGCATATTGAGTGTTCCATGCAGAACGTAATAATCTTCTTGTCATTGCCTGTTCACCATCTTTGTAATTTAATATAGTCTGTTTTGCGGAAATGCCTTGTTTGCCTCCGCCTAAATTGGTTCCTCCTAAAGACATGATGTTTTCTAATATATACATAGGCAATACAAATAGTTTAGGCGACAGATTGTAGATTTATTTGTCACTAGTCATTTGTATAGAGACTTCCCAATAGAATGGACTCTTCTCAGCAGAACTTCAATGTAGATAAACTCACTCTACAGTTTTTTACCAACAAACAGACCTATAAGAAATATTTAGCTAAACAAGATCCAGATACTTATGAACAAAAACAAATGGAATTGGATCATTGGAGAGAACACGGCACAGAAATCCATGAAATAGTCCAAGAAGGATTGGATAGTCCGGATGATATTATGCCTAAATGTCTCCGCGATGCTTTTCATCATTTTGTAAAAGAAGCCATGCTTTTAATAGAAAAACGACAAAGTGCCGATGAAGAAAAGGAAACTCGACTGAAAAATACTGTAGAAGAATTCGGAAATCATGAAAACTGCCTAAATGAAAATGGTGGAAAAAATAATGATGATGATGATACTCTTTTCTCTCAAGTAGAGGATTTGCAAATCGAACCGAAGAATCCAATAGAATACTGGAAGATGCAAAAGGTTTTCAAAAAAAAATAACCATATAATGTAAAGAATGCAATCAGATGTACAAAATGCAAAGGCTATTAAACGGCCACAATCCAAAAGAAAAACCAATAGTAAAACAAAGGGAAAGAAAAAACCCAAGTCGAACACCAAATCCAATCAAAAGTTTAGCAAAACAATTAAAACGCCTAAATCGATTTCAACGGCCAATAAATATTGTAGTCCCTATGGTAATATTAATCGGGTGAAAAAAGGGTCATGTTTCTCTCCAGATGCTGTTTTGA
>ERZ807291.4823-NODE-4823-length-17518-cov-6.013915_pt1 | contig 17518 bp, 15 predicted proteins | sample MGYA00521257_ERZ807291 | MGnify/ENA primary metagenome ERZ807291 (study PRJEB31413, sample SAMN03169783) | marine metagenome | biome: Marine; feature: Water; material: Subsurface seawater | place: North Sea | collected 2011-04-28 | depth 1 m m ... | reverse complement strand
TAACAAATAGATTTGGAAAAGGCGAGGAAAATTTCCAAGAAAAGAATACAAAAAAGGTAATAAAAAATATAGCAAAAGAAGTAATCGTTGATAAAGAAAATAATGATAATAATATTGAAAATGAATAATAAGTTGTAAATTTATCTATAATTAGGGTCAATATAAATATCTATAATTTTTTTGCACCAATCTTTACTATAGTAATGATCTTTTGTAATATTATTATTAATAATATTATCAATATGATGCCATAAATCAATATCATCTTTAAGTCTTTCTGGTGATGAATGTCTAAGTGTATCCCGAAAATTCTGCATACTTTTAATAAATTCTATTTCCTCTTCGGGAATAAGATTATAAATATCAGAAAATACAACCAAAATATTACGCATAATTATAAAACAAAAATAATACATATTTGTTTTATAAAAAAAAATCAATTTATTAAGTAACTTACTTTTTACCTTTAGTCTTCTTTGCTTTTTTAGTTTGTTTTCTTTTAGTCTTCTTTGTTTTTTTAGTCTTCTTTGCTTTACGACTTTTATTTTTTCCACCAGCAGCAGGTCGACGACAAGCGCAATCTGGCGGAAGTTTAAATTTACGATAATTTCCCTTCATTTTTGGATGAATTACCTTGTCTCCAAAACTATTTTTAGCATCTTCATATATTTGAAGGGAACTACAATAACTTTTCAAGTTTTCATCCGCTAATAATGGTCTACTAGGTGAACTCGAACTAGTAAAATCTTTTTCATAAATACAACCACGATTAATTGACATATATATATTATATACATACAATAATAAAAAAAAAATAAATACATATTTTATACAAGAAAATATAATGGAAAATAAAATATGTGATAAAAAAATGTCATTTGAAGAATGTGAATTGGCAGTTTTACGTGCGGCAGTAGATAAAGCAGAAGAACAAGATAAAGCGAAATCAATTAGTCCTCAAATAAAAGATATGATAAAAATAGTAGAGAAGTTTTTACGCGACGAATCCTGTATATGTTATGGTGGAACAGCAATAAATAATTTATTGCCTAAGAGAGAACAATTTTATAATTATGATGAAGAAATACCAGATTACGATTTTTTTTCTCCTAAACCAATGGAACACGCAAAAAAATTAGTAGATATTTATTTTAAGGCAGGTTATGAAGAAGTAGAAGCAAAATCGGGAGTGCATTATGGAACATATAAAGTGTTTGTAAATTTTATTCCAATGGCAGATATAACTTTATTAGAAAAATCATTATTTGATGTTTTATTGGAAAATAGTAAAAGAAAATTAGGAATTTATTATTGTCCTCCAAATTATTTAAGAATGTCAATGTATTTGGAATTATCAAGACCTAAAGGAGATTTAAGTAGATGGGAAAAGGTATTAAAACGTTTAACATTGTTAAATAAATATTATCCAGTTAAAGAAGATACTTGCAGTTATGATATTATTCAACGTAAATTTGAAGGCGATAATAAAAGAATAGATGATTTAAATGAAGCAATAAGAACAACGTGTATAGATGAAGAATGTATATTTTTTGGCGGTTATGCGAATTATTTATATTCAAAGTATATGCCATATAGCATACGTTCAAAATTTACAAAAGATCCCGATTTTGATATTTTATCAAAAGAACCAGAAACAACAGCAGAAGTAATAAAGGAAGCATTACAAGATATAGATTTTAAAAATGTAAGTGTAGTTAAGCAGCCAGGATTACAAGATATAATTTCCGACCATTATGAAATAAAAGTAGGAAAAGAAAGTGTTTGTTTTGTATATAAACCTACTGGTTGTCATAGTTTTAATAAAATTACAATAAATAATAATACAATTCGGGTAGCAACAATTGATACTATGTTAAGTTTTTACTTAGCATTTATGTATATTAATAGATCATATTATGATCCCAAACGAATTGTTTGTATGAGTAAATTTTTATTTGACGTTCAACAACAAAATCGTTTAAAACAAAAAGGTTTATTAAAACGTTTTAGTATTGATTGTTATGGAACTCAACATACATTACAAGAATTAAGAGAAACAAAAGCAAAGAAATTTAAAGAATTAAAAGATAGAAAATCAGAAGAATATCAAATGTGGTTTTTAAAATATAGACCAGTTGTAGTTAAAGATAAAAAGGTAGAAAATAGCAAAAATAATAATGTTGAAACAAATAACAAAAAAACAAATAGCGAAACAAATAGCGAAACAAATAGCGAAAATAATAATAAACAAAAAAAAATAAGCAAACCAAAGAAAAAACAAACACGAAAAATGAAGGCTGTAAAAAATAGTTCAAAAAAAGGAACAATTAAAAATATATTTTCATTATTCAAGAATTAAAAATATAATATTTTTACATTTATATTTAAATAATATTATATGAGTTATTATAAAATAATGCAAGTTGTAAAAAAAGAAATAAATAATAATGATATATTAATTTTTTCAAAGAGAAATTGTATTTATTGTAAGAAAGCAATAGAAATATTGAATAGTATAAATATTAAATATAAATTAATAGAAATAAAAAGCAAATTGTCAAATGAACAAGTGGATGACATACAATTTGTTTTATTTACATTAACAAATCAAAAGACATTTCCAAATATATTTATAAAAGGTAAGCATATAGGTGGTTACACAGAATTAAATGAATTATATATTAAAGATGAACTAAATTATATAAATTGCTCTTATTGTAATAAATTAAAAAAAACAGAAAAAATATGTGAATGTTTGCATAGTTTAAAAAATTATGATGAATGGGGGTGTGAATTATAAAAATCAAGTTTGTTTACAAAAATTGTGATAGATAATAAATTAAATCATAAAATTAAATACCAATATTTCCGTATGGAATAAATAAAAAAAATATATAGCGACTCTAATATTAAAATTATTTATGAAAGAATACATAAATAATTTAATTGATAATTTTAAAAGTACAGATAATAATAATAATAAAAAAATAAATATAGATTTAATTTTAGATGGTGGTGCATTTAGTGGTAGTTATTTAATAGGGAGTTTATTATATTTGAAAGAAATGGAAAAAAGAAATTATATAGAAGTAAAAAGAATTTCTGGTTGTAGCATAGGTTCATTATTATCATTAGTATATAAATTAGATATATTAGATGCACATGAAAAAGTATATAAGTTAGTAAAAAAAGGATTAAAAAATAAAAATATGAAATCGTATTACAAAGTATTAGATATATTTGAAAAATATATGCCTGATGATTTTTATAAAACGTGCAATAAAAAAATATATATTACATATTATGATATATTTGAAAGTAAACAAATCGTAAAATGTAAATACAAAAGTAATTATGATTTGATAGAAACAATAAAAAAAAGTTCTCATATTCCGTACGCAATTTCAGGAAAATATTTATACAATAATAGATATTTAGATGGTTTACATCCTTATATGTTCAATTACAAACAAAACGTAAGAACAATATTTTTAGATTTATTTTCGTGTGAATACTTAGTAAAAATGTTATATATAAAAAATGAAACAAATAATACCGAACGAATAATGGAAGGTATATTAAAATGCCATTCTTATTTTTTCAAAAATGTTGGTAATAACTATATTTATGAAGTATATAATTTTTCATTAAATACATTAATACAACGATTTTTTTTATTTTTACGTGTTAATATAGTAAAAATAATAGTTTATTTAATAAATTTAGTAAGAATTATAAAACAAAAAAAAATAAAAAAAAGTTATATAAAAAATATAGGATTATATTTAAAAAAAGGAATACAATATATATTATTGTATAATTCTAATTAAAAAGAAAATAATAATTAATAAAAGTAAATATTATTTATGAGTGAGTTATATAATGATGAAGTATTCGTTTATTATAATTATGAAATAAAAGTATCTTATAAAAATAAAAAAATTATTAATCATGAAGATTCTGAAGAAGAAGATGATATAAAACAGGATATTTATCAGAAACAATTTTTAAAATGTTTAAGATTAGACGACTATAATGATGAAAAAGTAATGAGTGCTGTTGATGAAATTTATAATTTTTTAAAAAATAATAAAAATATAAAGGAGTATTGTGAAAAATTAAAAACAAAGGTGCTAATGTTATCATTAATGCATAATGTAAAAGACAAAGCCCCAACAGAATTTATGTTTTTATTCGCTTATGATTATTTTGAAGCAATGCATTTATGTTTAAAAGATATTTTTACATTAGGTTATGTTAGTGATATTAACAATCAACGATTATTAGAGGAATTAGAAAAATAATAAGAAAGTAATATTTTTAAAGTAAATAACGTTTTGTAAATACAATAGCAGTTATAATAATAACAATAGTTAATAATTTATATGTTGTTTTTTCACTTATTAAATTGTAATAAATAATCAATGAACCTAACAAAGAACCAATGAGTGAACCTAATATAACAAGCATAGATATATTATAATCTATATGTTCGCTCTTACTATACACTAATACAGCAGGTAAACTTTGTGGAAGCAATTGCATAAATAGTATACAACCAACCGCTCCCTCAATATGCATTCCTGAGTATATAAGCAATGGTAAAGTTATTATTCCTGCACCAATACCAATAATACCCATTGATAAACCAGCAAGAGCACCAATAGATAAGTATTGAAGTATATATAGTAAATTATTCATTTATTATATATATATTGGTGTTATAATAATTACAATAAAATTATTTTGTTGTGTCACGATTAAGATCACGTGTTCCAACAGCATTTCTTAACATACCAGAATCATTTGTTTCAACAAAATTGGCAGGATTAGCAATACTATTTTCAACAGAATCTAATAAAGGTGTATTAGAATATGGCATAAAACTTACTTCAGATTGTAAGTTAGATGATTTACGATTTGTGTAATATTCACCTTGAATTAATTGTGATTCAGTATTAGAATCTACTTTACCTCTACCTAAGTAAGGTATTGTAAGATAAGGTCTTTCCAATAAAGCTAATTTAGAATGTTCTTTTGTTTGTTCTTGTTTAACAAGAAGGTCTGAATTTGCGTCAATATTAGCACCACCTAATGAAGTATGATGTGAACCTTTATAATTCATATTAGGGTGACTAGTAGCAAAAGCTATAGTTTTGGACATTTGACTATCAGAAATAAAGTGATTAGTTAGTAAATAATCATTTGCTTTCATGTTTTGTTTATCAGTTTGTTCAGTAGAACATAATTCACTTCCCATTCTACACATGTCATTAAATTTAAAATCTTGAACACTACCCATGTTGATATATATATAACATTAATATAATTTTATTTATTTTAAATGTTATAATTTTTAATATAAATGTTATCATATAATTTTATAAATGTTAACATTAGATATTTTCTTAATAACTTAATAACTTGTTACACTTTTTCTTGATTCTAAATTTCCATAACAGAATTTAGCAAATTCTTCTTGATTATTTGGAATTTGTGTATTAGGTGTAGAATGAAATGATCTCATGGAATGATCAAATTCATATTGATCTCCTAAATCTTGAAATAATCTTTTATCAATATTTTGAATATCTGGGTTTAAAGATTTAATCATGTTTTTTGTTTGCAAGTTAATTTTTTCTACTTGATCTTTAGTGTATGAAGGGTTTGCAGCACCACGTGTAGGTTTGTTTAAAACATCAGTTACTAAAACATTTGCTAAAGGGTTTTCAGGACTAGCTTTTTCATAATGTACAATATTTTCATTTTCTCTTTTACTTGATGTATCTAATTCAAAATTTTCTTTAATGTTTTTATTTTCTCTAATTAAAAATAAAACAATAATTGCAATAATTGATATAAATCCTGAAAATAAAACATTTGTTGTTTTAAATAAAACATAACCTACAATTGTTAGTAACATAACAAGACGTGTAACTGCATTTAAATTATTCTCATAGGTTTCATCTTTAATAGGCCATATTTCTTTAATATTTTCGGATTCAATTAATATTTTAGGTTCATATATCCAAAATGTTGACATAATATAATACTCTATATTATATTATTTAGATTTAATAGTTGGATTTAATAAGTATTTTAAATTATAAAAAAATAGATTTATCTTTTGATTTTAGATGTTTTCTTTTTGATTCTTTAATTATTTATTAATTATGTTTTTTAGTTAATTTTTCTTTTTCTTCTTCTTTTTTTTCTTATTTTGACTGGAAGATGCGATTGCTTTATTATTAGATTTTTGGAATTCTTCGAGCCATTCATCACTTAATTCCACGTGGTTAGCAGCTAATTCTTTTTGCTTATCTGCCTCAATTTTATCTCTAATTGCTTGGGCTATTTGTGCGTTACGTCTTTCTTCTAATTTTTTTAGTAAACGTTCTTTTGTGCTATTTGCTTTCATATGTTTTGTAAACGCCCCTTGGTCAAAACGCGCCTTCTTATTACCTGTCATTTGTTTTAACATTTCAGTCATTCCACCCATACCTCCTCCCATTTCCTTCATCATTTTTTCTAAATCTTTTCCGCCCATTTTCTTCATTATTTCATCCATACCTGGCATATTTTTAAACTTTTCCATCATTTCTCCTGCTTCGCTAACAAGCTCTTCTTGATTTAATTCACCAGATTTCATTTTGGAATCTAATTTACCACCAATTTTTTGAACAATATTCATAAGTTTTTTAGGATTTTGAAAAATCTTTTTAAACATATCATCAGTATTTTCTAAATTCTCTAAATCAACATCTAATTCCTTTGCTGTTTCTTCAGCAATTTCTTCGGCAAGTCTTCCAATCTTACCATCCATAAGTTGTGAAATATGAGAATGTAATTCATCAGCATCAGGTAATATATCTTCTAAATTAATATTGCTGCTAGCATCACTAGAAAATGGAAATTCAGAACCAGATAAATCCCCTTGCATATTAGACATCATTTCTTCCATTTCCTTTGATTTAAACATATCTTGTAATTGTTCCATACAATTTTCTAATTTGCCTTTAAAATCTTCTTCATTAATACTTTCAAATAATTTGCTGGTATCCCCAAACATATCATTTTCTTTTAGATTACCAACAGTAGAAAGCAAAATAAGTTGTAAATATTTCCAAATGGCTTCTTTAGTTTTTTCACTAACACCTTCTAAATTCCATAGTTTTTTAAAATCAATATTAGGCAAAAAATAAAGGGGTTCATATTCTTTTTCATTATCTTCTTCATTATCTTCGTCATCATTAATAGCAAATAAGTTTTCATTTTCATAAATAATGTCAAAAAAATGTTTAGGATATTCATTTTTTAAATTTTCTAAAATAGGTTCAAGTAATAATTTTTGTTCATTATCAAAAAGTTTTAATAAATCATCTTTTGCTTCTGGAAAACTTCTATGTAAATCACTAATAAAATCAATTATAACTTTATCAATGGGTTTTGAATCATTTGTTGATTCTTGAGTATTAGTATCTGCTTTTTCTTTTTCTGCCATTATACCTATATTTTACTTTATAATTCTAAATATAACTTAATTTTTATATTATTTATTTTTTAAAATATTGTAAAAAAAATAAAGAGTTATTATATAATATGCCAATTTCAAGATTCGGTGTAAATACAATGTTAGGAAATTGTGTTTATGACCATAAACGTCAATTCATTTTTACAGGTGGAATTTCAAATACACAAAATAGAGCAATTAATAATAAGATTAAAGTAAGAGCTGTAGAAAATGTTTGTGGTTGTCCTACAAATATTGAACAACAACAAGAAGAAGTTTTACCTATATTTGGAAGCAAACAACAATTACAAACAGCAGTTAATTTATGGATTTCAAATAGAAGTGCCGCAATACTTCAATATGGTGAAATAAATACGTGGGATACATCGTATATTACAGATATGAGTTATTTATTTTCTAATGCCGCCTCATTCAATGATGACATAAGTTTGTGGGACGTGTCTAAAGTGACGGACATGAATTACATGTTCTTTAATGCCCAGTCATTCAACCAAGACATCGGTAATTGGAAAGTTGGCAACGTCACGACTATGGTGGGTATGTTCTTTAGAGCCAAGTTCTTCAACCAAGACATCACTGGTTGGAACACGAGTAACGTGATGATAATGCAGATTATGTTCAAGGAGGCATCTAATTTCAACCAAGACATCACTGGTTGGAATGTGAGTAGTGTTATCTCTAACGGGTCTAACGGATTTGATGATATGTTTTTAGATGCTACATTTATGAATTATTCTCGTAGCGCACCATCTACGCCAACCACGTGGTTTACTTTACAACAAACGTAATATAATAAATAAAAAAATAAAAATCAAGTAAATGTTTTTTATTTTTTTTTCAATATTTATATTTTTTATTTTTAATTAAATTTCACATTCTACTTCTTTATTGTCAGTAAATGTTTTTCTTTTTTTAAAATTAAGAGCAAACATTAATTGCGAAGGGTGAAGATTGTTTACATACGTTACAACATCATCTTTTTGAATTGTAAGACCTTTATCACGCAATTCCTTTCTATATTTATAATGAATAGCATTTACGTGATTTCTTAATTCATAATCAACTTCATCAAATACTCTTTTCTTTGTAATATTAAGTTCAATATAATTTGTATTTAGCTCTTGTGTAAAGAAAGTAATTTTTTGATACAATTTATTGAAAGTGTCTGTATATTCAGGAAATACGTGTAGGAATTCTTGAATACGCTTATCTTTTCTAAGAGCCAAATAATGATGTTCAATCTTTGGTTGATTTCCACGAAGTTCACGCATATAGAAATACACTGGGTTTCTAATTTTTGTATGTTTTCCTGTTTTAATGTTTTTAATTACATAACCCATTAATACCGATTGAGTTTGCAGATTATAATTAAATACATTTACAGGTGAAGTGTCAAATTTCAATCGCTCTTTCATATCACCCCAATCAAATATATCATCAAATTCAAATGAAGTAGGTGGGCAAATAGTAGTATTTTGAAATACTGGCATCATTGTAAATGGTTCATTAACTTTTTCTATTTTAGCAATATTATCTTCGTTTTCAACTTTATAAACTGAAATTAAGTATAGAGAATTTTGTTTAATCATATTTACAACCCTATTTTCAGTATGTTTAATTACAAAATTATAACAATATTTTTTATCAAGTTTAGAAATATCCAATTTAGATTCTTTAGCACATTCAATAAATAATTGTGAGAATGATTTGGTGCTTACTACATCATCAGATTTATAAAATGAATTTTTAGCACCAATTGACCCCCTAGTAGAAATATTCCACCCAATGTTTTCATCTTGTTTCTCACTAATTATTTCACTTAATTGAGGGACAAATAGTTCATCACAAGATTCATCATAAAACAATGTAATCATTGTTCCTTCTACAAATTCTTCAATAATACAATCTTGAACATTATTTTCCTGATTGAATAAATCATATTCAATAGAGCGTGGAATTGCATAACTAACAACGTGATTATTTTTATTCATAATAATAGATTTATAATTCATATAATAAGTACCAGGTTCATTTGATTTTTCTAGATTTTCTTTTTTATAGCGGATATGTGTATATTTTTTTTCTTTTTTTGAATCTGTAAGGTTATGAATTTTTACAATATCATTATTCTTGTTGTATTTGATAAAATCAGTAGGTTTGATAATTTCAAAGTGCGACATATTGTTTTCTTGAGTAGAAGACATTTATAATTTATGGTTAAGAGTTAACAATAAAAAAAATCAATTTATTTCTAAAATATAAAAAGAAAAAGATACATTAAAATCTAAGTAAAAAATTTCTATTCACATTATATAGTAATAAAAATTATGGAAAGAAATTCAATATCATTAAATCTTGGAGATATTATAAAATTAAGTTCACCTAGTAATGATAATCTACATAATAAGATATTTTTAATTACATATATAGATAAATCTAAATTAGAAATAAGGGACGAATTTAATATTGAATCATTAAATATTATTGATGGTGAATTTAGTGATAAATCAATAAAGGGCATAGAAATATTACAACGTTCAGAAAAAAAAGGTTACGCTGAAATAAATGGTTTAGTAGAAGGTAAGTGGATAAATGTTTATTTTAAAGGTGATGTTCCTTTTGTGATTGTAGGAAAAATAGTAAGTAAAGAAAAAGATATGATTGAAATAAAGTTACACCCTGATGAGAGTTATATTTATTTAGATTTTGAATATTCTGGTTTAAAAGATGAATATAACATTGAAAAAATAGAATTACGTGAATCACCAAAAACATTAACAAATTCACAAATAAATGATATGAATTTGAATGATTATGAAAGAATAAATAATGATGAAGAAGAAAAAAATGAAGGTCAAGAAGAACAAGGTAAAGATTATTCAAATAATTTATCTGTCAATAATGGTATTAATGAAGATGTAAATATAGAAAATAAAGAAAGATTAGAAGAAATACCATATGATGAATTACTTGAAGATGATACTTTAGGTGAAGATTTAGGTTTTGTAGAAACAATTTCAAAAGTGCCACAAAAAGAAATGCGTTATGGATTGAAAGTTCAAATAGAAGATTTAGTTGGAAATATGATTAACAATATTGAATTTAAAAAAAGAACACCTAAAGCACAAAAAAATATAGAAATATTTGTTGAACGTATTACTTTATTACGCAACGAATTTTCAAAATTTGATGAAAATGGAAATATAAAAAATATTTTAAAAAAATCTAATAAAAACATTATTAGCGAGAATATTTTAGAAAATAATTTAACTCAACCAATTTGGTTTTATTATGGAAATGTTATGAAAGATAAATTATATAATAGTTCTACAAATGGTCAGGGTATGTTTATTGAATCAAATATTATTGATGATATAAATAATTATAAAAGATATAATAGAGAATACCAAACAACAAAAGAAAACAAATATCAAAGTGATATTGATGATGTGTTAAATCCATTTGAACCATCAAATGATGAAATGTTATTCAGTATTTATAACTCAAAAAATGATATTAATACAATTAGTAATAATACAAGAAATTTATCAAAGAATGATGTTTTAGGAAATACAATATATAATTTAACACAAAAACATTTATCAGGCGAAACAATAACGTTTGATAGTTATGCAACTTTACCTTTTAAACTATATTCATTACAAGATGTGCGAAGTCCAAATATTAATATATTAACAAAATTAATAGAATCAGATAAAAGAAAATTAATTAATGAAATATTTAGTGATACAGAAAATAGTATTACATTTAAAGGAACAAAAAAAATAAATAATGAAAATTTAGACAAATATATACATCATATTAGATCAAAGAAACGCGAAGATTTGAAAGAATTACTTGAACGTGATTTACCTGAAATTAGTGAATTGATTTATTTTAATTATTTAATTAAAAATGGTAAACGTTCTTTGAGCGTAAAAAATATTATAGACGATTTATCTAAATATACTATTAATTCAGACAATATTGATTATGATTCTTATATTTCAATAAAAAATATAGTATATTCTTTAAAACGTGACTTCTTTTCATTTGATAAAAAAGCAAAGAGATTATATAATGGTTTAACTTCAATTAATCAAAATAGTTATTATGATATTTTTGAAAAATATACATTTTACAATTATTTATTTGATAAAAGAAGTGGACCTGAAAAAGAAAATGAATTATTAACTGATTTATTAAAAAAAACATATTTGAAAGAACCAGTTAATAATCAAATATTACAAAGTGAGAATGTTGCAAATAATGTAAATAGAGATATTATTGAAGTTGATGAAAAATGGGAAAAAACATATATAAAAAGTAATCCTAATGCCACCAAAAAAGATATTCAAGACGCATATATTTTATTTAAAGATAAAGGTATTCTTGCTAGTCCTGAAGATATAGACAAATATTATTCTGAAAAAAATAATGATTTTATAGAAAGAAAATTTAGTAACTCTTCTTTTATTACTTATGTAAAGGATTTAGATAATTTACAATTTATTACAGATGTAATATCTTTTGGAAATGCTTCATTAGTAAATGATAATTTTGAAAGTATGATGGATAATTACAAAACTTATTTAAGTTCATTAAATAATAATGAAAATAAAGTAAATACAAACAATGTAAATTATGGTTCTGGTAAATGTGACATTAATATTGAATTATCAAAAAAATATAGCACAGAAGAAGAATTAGAGAAAGATAATAATAAAGATATTGAATATGATAATGAATATGATGATACATATTATGATGCAATTCACATTTATAAAGAAGAAAAGGAACGTATGACAAAAGATCAATTTGAAACATTTTTAGCTGAAAAAATGAAGGAGGTTCATGAATTAGATCAGGAAACATCAGTTAAAATGGCAAAAACAATAATAAATGGTAAAAAAATGGTAGAAGATGGAGATTATTGTGTATTAGAAATTTATGATGATGAACTTGTATCAATACGCATTTATAAAAGAATAAATAACAGATGGGTTTTTGATGAAGAATCTACTAGTCAACATAAGAATAATTTCTCTCTACTTATTGATGGAAATAAATGTAAGCAAACAATTGATTGTGGTTATGATGGACTATTAGAAAATAATGAGAATGATTGTTTATCAACTAGAGAGAAACGAGAGAAATTAAATAAAAATATTGTAAATAAAATGATAATTGAGTTTAAACACGTATATGCGAAAAAGGAAAGCGAATTAAAAATATTAATTGCTAAGACTGAGGAAAAAATTAGAAAAAAACGTTACTTAATTAATAAAAACATTTATAAATATTCTGAAAATAACAATAGAATTTCTAATTTTTATAATTTTCAAGATATGTCAATTGTAAGTCCTTTACATTCTTTGAGAGATGAAATATTAAATATTGAAGATTTTACTGAAAAACAAAAATCTATTGTAAAATTTGTAAATACACGTTTGAGAAAACCCAATATTAATAAGTTTGAAACCATTTCAGATAATAAATATATGTTATTCTGTAGAGAAACAAATCAAGCAATATTGCCAATATTTTTGTATGAGTTAGCTAATACATTTTTATCAGGAAAGAATTATGCTCGTGAATTAGAGAGAATAAAAAATGTGCAAGGTGTTTTAAGTGATGATGGGAGTTTTTGGGTTGATGAAAAATCTGGTTCTGGTTATAAAATTTGCGATATAGATTTTAGTTATGATGAAGGTTATAATGCGGAAGGTTATAAAAATGTATCTAATGATGTTTTAGAACCCGATGAACCAGAAGAAGATGAGGATATAGAATTAACAGAAATAGAGATGGAAAATTATGAAGAGTTTAGGTCTAAGATGATAACTGATTTAAACGATGATGATGTAACTAAAATACAATTTACTTCACCTGATGCTAATGATATTGTAGAAATTATAACTTCTTTTGAAATTTTTACAAATATTAAATTTGTAAATAAAGCCGAAATTGTTATAAAAATAGTTAATTTTTACAATAGAAATCCTAATTTGAAATCAAATGCTGAAATAGCAAAAATGGTTCTAACTATGTCTGCTTTAGTTATTAATATTCAATTGCAAATTTTTGATACTGCTTCTATACGTTATAATGGTTCTTGTGTCCCTTTTATATTTGGATTTCCATTATTTGATGAAACTAATATGAAAACTATTGAATTTGTTAGTTGCGTATTTAAAGAAATCAAATATAATGAACAAATTGTTTCAATGAAAAATGAAGAAATCATTAATACTTTAAAATCTTACATTATGAGATTAGTAAAAGGTGAATTTAAAAGTGATATAAATATTTTTTTAACCGAGAAAAAGTCAACTATTGTAAAACAACTTGAGGTAAAAAAAGAACAACTTTTTAATTACAAAATGTTTTTACCTTATCAAGGTAGAGTAAATTTTTCATCATTTAATCCTTTATCTACAAAAATTAAAGAACCATTTATGACATATGAAAATGAATTAATTGCAAAATCAAAAATAATTGGTTTATCGTATCATATTTTAAGTGAAATACATAATACTATTGCCAAAGAAGAATTACATTTTATTTCAACAAAAATTATAAAAGTAAACACTTGTTGTATGTCAACACAAGATAATGTTGATATGTATTTTAGAGATAAAAATAGTTCATATAATTCATTTATACAACAAGCTTATGAAATAGAAAATATGTTAAATACAACACGTCTTAATAAAAAATCAAATATATATCATTCAAATAAAAATACTAGAATTGCAATTCCTAGCACTTCAAAATCTTATAGTGAAATTCTTGTGAATGAAGCAGTTGAAAAATATAAAGCAAAATATATTGAATTAAATAATATTAATGAAGAAGAAGAAATACAAACATTAAATAAAAAAGAAATGGTTGATGGTGACGATGATACTTTTCAACCCGATAAAATAGATGTAAATTATATTTATGAAAAAAATATAATTGAAGTTAACACAAGTGATAGTGGAAATAATATGTCATTTTGTGATGTTTTACAAAGACGTATGCAGGATAGAATAATTTGCCAAGAAGAAGAAAAAGATGAAGACGAAAAAGTTGTACAATGTGTAAGAGAAGATTTAACGCCAAAATTTGAAAACTTTATTGATAGATTACATAATACTATCAAAGATATACCTTGTGAAGGTTCTGATAATATTGAAAATTTTAAATCAAGTATTTCAAAATTAGAAAGTTATTTATTTAATCAAATCCAAAAAATGAAAGAACAAATTACTAAATCATTAACAATATTAATAAAAAATAAAACTTTAAAAAAAGTTTCAACAAAATTTAATGTATTTTTTGATAAACTTAAAAATATATTTTTGGATTGGTCTAAACATAAAATAGATAGCAATCCATTGCAACTAATTAATACATTTAAATTGTTAATACAAATTATTAATGAAAAATCTTATGTTAATTTAAATATACAAGATAGTTTAATAAATTCAAGATATGTTGTACCAAGACATTGGGGATTATCTTCTAATGATCAAATGTTTTTATCAGATTTTAATAAAAAAACAAATCTATTACACGAAGTTAGTTCTATTCCAAAAGATTTATTTGAAAAAATTACTTCTTCTATGAACGAACATTTATCTTGGATAAATACAATTTCTTTACCAAAAGATTTGAAGCATATGGAAATATATATTTATATTTATAGTATATTCTATTTGCTATTTATTATGCAAGAAAATATTGATACTTTATCAAATGTTGACACTAAATTACAATCAAAAATGTTTTTAAATACTTTAATACAACGTCTTTTTAATGAATTTGAAACTCAAACTAATAGTTATGATAAAATTATGGAAAAAACATTACGTTCTAAAGAAAGAGAAAAAGACCAAATGACAAAACAATTAAAAGGAATGACAGATGATGAAGGTGAAGTTGATGAATTTTTAAAATTACATAAATTAGGTAAATGGGGGCGTGGTTTAGGTAAACAACTTTATGTATATGATGAAAAAGTTCAAGATGAAGAAAGACAGCAATTCATAGGTCTAGAAATGGAAGAAACAAATGATATTTCACATGTTGGTGAAGATGGAGAAGATTTAACAGAAGAAGATTAAATAATTTTCATATTAAAATTATATTTTTAAATGTATATATAATAAATTTAAAAATGTATACTTCATTTAGTTTTAACTTAAGTAATGTTGTAAAACAACAAAGAATCGGCGTTGCAATTATTATTTATTTAGCAATAATGTTTAGTTTAATATACACAAAACCATCATTTTTATTTAATGATGATGAAAGTATTAAACCTTTTGGATTAGGTTATCAAAGTAAATCTGTTTTATCATTACCCATTATTTCTATTTTAGTAGGTATATTATCATATATGTTTGTTTTGTATTATTTGAATTATAGTAGTGTTAAATTTTAATTAAATAAACATTTAATATAACTATTATGTTCATAATATATATTTATATATTATGAGCTATGGCGCTAATTTAGTTGAACCTGGTGTTCAATTCTTTTTTAGACAAACATTAAAAAAATGTCATGAATTTAAAGAAAAATATTACAATATTTATTACAATATTTTTGTTATTATTGCTATTTTTCTTGTTGTTGGATTATTTCTTAGATACAAATATAAAGGTAAATTAACAAGAGAACAGCAAGAGTATAATGAACAAAAAAAACAACAATATATTTTATCAAAAATAAAAAATTATCAATCAACACAGAAAAAAAATCGCAATATGATTACAAGTTTACCCATTTTCAATAATGAATATGATGTAATTTCTAGACGATTATTTAATCAATAATTAAATTGATAAAGGCGAATTTGAAAATATTATTAATTACACCTTTTGTAGAAATAGCAAATAATCCAGTATATTTTTTGTCATTTAATAAATCTATATATGTATAATTATTAAATTAATTTTTATATTATATATATAAGTAAATTATAATGGTATTTAATGATAAAGAAAAAAAGGCAATATATAAATATTATAAATATAAAAATGAATATGAAAATGAACGTAAAGATAAAATAAATAAAATAAAAAAAAAACACAAAGGTAATGAAAAAGAAATTCAAACACAAATAGCAAGAATTAAACTACCTTGCACTTATTGTAAACGAAATGTTAATACTAAATTTATTAAAGAAGAAAGTAAGCTTATTATTATGTGTGGGGATAGTAATAGTCCTTGTAGTGATAAATTAGAAATTTTATTACCTAATTATATACACGTAAATAAAGGCATTGAATTATTTGAGGCAGAATTAGACCTATTTAGAAATAAAATTGTTAAAGTTAGAGCTGACCTTACTTATGAATTTATTGAAGAAGAGGAAGCTATAAATGAATTTCAAAGTTTAAATGAAGAATTTAATGGTTATGCTGAATTATATACTTCTCTTCTATTATATAAAGGTAATATTGAAGAAGATAAAGAGCGTGAACATATGATTATATCAAAAATAGGCGAAATTAAAGATGTTAAACAAAGATGTAGTGAAATATTAAAACAATATCAAAAAAAACCAACAATACAATTATTAAATGATTATATTGAAATGATTTCTTGTAAATTATTTCCATTAAAGCAAAAAATGCAACATATAATTTATAGTTTTCAAGAAGTTATTAGCAGAGAAAAAGATATTGATGAAAAAGGTTATGGAAGTACAGAATATACTTTAATTCAAAGAAATAATTTATTTGAACTTTATGAACATATTTGGGATAAATATGACGGAGTTGATGTTATGCAAAATGGAAAAAAAAAAGATAGAATTAATGAAATTAGCATAGATGATAGTGAAGAATCCAGAAGAAATAAAAATAATGAAGAAGACAATGAAGAAGAATTTAACGAAGACAATAATGAAGGAAATAACGAAGACAATAGTGAAGGAAATAACGAAGACAATAATGGAGAAAATAATGGAGTAAATAATGGAGAAAATGGAAA
>ERZ807291.4811-NODE-4811-length-17545-cov-6.794054_pt1 | contig 17545 bp, 17 predicted proteins | sample MGYA00521257_ERZ807291 | MGnify/ENA primary metagenome ERZ807291 (study PRJEB31413, sample SAMN03169783) | marine metagenome | biome: Marine; feature: Water; material: Subsurface seawater | place: North Sea | collected 2011-04-28 | depth 1 m m ... | reverse complement strand
CGTAGCTACCATCTTCTTTCTGCACGAAATCCCCCCTAAGAGAGAGTATCTCATCTAACGATTTTTTAACTAATTCGACAATTTCATGACAAATACTCATTTATGCTTTCCTTAGAATTTTCAATTAATAATTTAACTAACTCAAAGTCAAATTTAGTATCAATATCCATGCCACAGATTGAGTTAGTGATAACAGGTTTTATTCTTGCTCCAAGGAAATCATCTCTAAATGGGTTTCCTTTGAACCGAAATACATCAGTACTGAAGACTTTAAAGGAATTTTTCATATCCTGGCGTCGCATCATTGATTTCCCCATATCTTGAAAATTAGGATATAATTTACCCTCGTCTACGCTATATAGACGGTTTTCAGCCTCAACTACTGTTCTTGCAGCACTGAGAGTATTGTCATCAATTAAAGCTTGCACGCACTCCTCCACATCCACAACAGAGCGAAATACAAAAGTAGGTCTCAACCAAACAATTAAATCAGGTTCTTCAATTCCCGCACTCCTGAACTTTTCCCTTAAATCATGTAGTATATGCTGTTCCATAGCCTTATCTGCTGCAGCGTCAGCAGACCGTAAAAAAGGCACTTCAGCACCACAGTCAATTGCAATGTCCGCATAATGCTGTGAATCGGTTGAACAAAAAACACGATCTACGCTGCTTAATCTTTTAGCAAATGAAATACTATAATCAATAAGCGCTCGCTCATTAATCAATTTGATATTTTTGTCCTTAAGCCCTTTAGAACCTGACCTGGCTGGGATTAACGCGTAAATTTTCATGCAGATTATTTCCTGATTGTTGAATGACGAGTAGAGTATTTTAGAAGCGATTAGTTTAAATCTGAATATGAGCTGATTTTTCAGCTTCAATATCGTCTAATAATGCACTCCAAGCCTCGGCAAAAAAATCATCCTGCTTTAGGTATGATTGCCTGAATCTGTGTATAGCAGACTGTGTCGCGATGCTATTCCACCAAGATTGAACATCAGGCAAAATACCATTCAAAAACGAAATTAGTGATTCATTACTTTTATGTAAAACACCAACAGCCTCTAACTCATCAAAAAATGATTTAATTTCTAGGCGTGGCTGATAATAATCCTCATCAAATAAAAACAATGTAGGATAATTGTGTCTAAGTAAATTTAGATGGGAAGTCGCGTCATAAGCAATAATTGCAAAAGCGCTACTTTTGCAATCCTCTTCAAGAGTAGTGCTGGGTGCACTTGTAACCTTAACAGGCAGCCCCTTAACTACATCAGCCACTCCCCAAGAATAATCTTGGGGGTAAACTCTTAAATTAACATCAAGATCCAACCTGCCATCTAAGTCCACGCACAAGTTGCTGATAGATCTTATGTAGGCCGCAAATTTTGCAGATTGTGGAGATGGGAAAATATGATAAAAAAATAACGGAAAAGCCACTTTAACCACGGTAACCCGTCCCGAATTAACTAGGGGCTGTAACCAAGGCCTTTGAGGGCGCATCGGCATAGCTCTGACGCCCATGTCAGACCAGCCCCAAGACAAGAAGAGGTCAGCATTGCTTCTCTGCATATCTTCTATCATCATGAATTTAGCGGAGCCATACACACCACCATGTTGCTTAGTAACCAAATAAGCCCCCTTCATGACATTTTCTGCTAACCAAAATCTAGTGACTTCAGACTCCAGCAAGATATCTCCAATGCCATTAATAATAACTGATGGAGTGCCTTTCGTTTTATTTTTTGCTTTAGAAGCATAGAATTGGAAGCATTCAAGAAACGATTTGGGTAAATACTTAATCATAAGGCTAATTAATATTTTGTCTTTTTCTTTGCTTATTGCAAAGGCTTTTTTACACAAATGATCCCTTCGATTGCTATCTATTTCACTGAATTTTTCGTCTCGGTCAACCGGAAGTGAAAATAAAAGAAATCTCTTCGATTTCCAAGAGATCGAAAATCTATCTCGATATGATAGGTAAGGCACTACCAAAATGTTCTTAAAACTGACTATTTTAGATGTTGAATCTAGTAATCGAGAAAGTATTTTCCTCGTCGTTCGAATTGGTCTTATCGTTTTCTTTATGTCACTTTTTAATGGGTATTCTCCATCCAATGATATATTACTGTTCTTATTAACTGATAATAATTCTGAATAGAGTAGCGCATTAAATTCCCTAGACTCTAAAAGTAATAATGCATCTGAAGTTGCTGTAGGGGCCATATTAGAATCGAATTTTGGCGCCATGTAGCTAATCTGAGATTTTGGATACTTCACAATGACGTCAGAGATGAGTAGGTTGTGTTCAAAAATAGCTGTTACAAATCTACTTAGCCAAGAGCCTAATATTATTTGCCAATATCGTTCAGATTCAAATACGCCATGCTCTTCAGATAAGATTAAAGACAAAATTCTCAACATTTCTTTATATTTAGTATCGATTCGACTGTAATCGCGCTCATAGTTTTCATGGCTTTCCCATGGGTGGCGCAAAGTATTAACTGTCGAACTACTATCAATATCTTGCAATCCTGAAACAGAGCACCAGTCACCAAGAAATAGACACCTGCTATCAGATTTGAAAATCTCCGGCTCTGAGCCGGTTGTCACTAGTAAAAGCTGTTTAGTCATATGAAACTAACTCAACTCCAGCATAGACCAATTCAAAATTTCATCTTCAAATATATCTTTTACAGCAATAGCACCTAAAATTGTATCAATCTCTGCAGGACTGATACCTGAAGCTGGTCTTTTCCATGTCAAATGCTCTCTTGTTATAATCTCTCCTTGCTCAATCGATTTACTAGCAACTAAACTTCTCCGAGCATTATTAATAGCTGGACTTTCTGAGTGCAGCGCGCGTTTTTCTTGGGCGCCAATAAGCTCAATATTAGAAGCCAAGTTCAACTTAAATCGCTCAACGTCTTGATAATTCATAGCATGATAATGATCATTCCCGGGAAGGGTTTTATCATGCGTAAAATGTTTTTCTAATATCCGCGCTCCCAGCAAGGTAGCTATTTGCAGAATATCCATATTTCCAGGAAGCGTATGGTCTGAATAACCCACAATATTTTTTGGAAACTTTTTTTGGAGCCCTTTTATCATCCCAAGGTTTGCATTCGTATTTTTAGTCGGATAGTTCAATACACAATGTAGTAAAGCCAAAGGACAACTCTCGCGTTCAATCCAAGAGACCGCCCTCTCAATTTCATATAAATTTGTCGCACCCGTTGAAAGAATTATCGGCTTATTAAAATTTGCGATAAATTCAATAAATGGCTTATTGGTAATATCAGAAGAAGAAATTTTAATAACTGGCATCAGGTCATTTAAAAATGTAGCCGATTCAATATCAAATGGCGTGCTCATAAATTCAATATTGACAGAGTCACAATAAACTTTGAGTGCTTCGAATTCTGACTTCCAAAATTTATCGTATTTTTTAAAAAGCGCGAATTGAGATGTGGTTGATTCCTGTGATAAATCCCAGTAATGAGGTGAGTTCCTGACGGCTAAGTTTCCCGCTTTGTATGATTGAAATTTAACCGCGTCGCATCCTGACTGAGCAGCTTCATCAACCAACCTTTTCGCCAAATCCATACTACCCTCATGATTAACCCCTATCTCAGCAATTAAATATGGTTTACAAATTCGATCGTTATCTGATTTAAAGTTAGCGAATATAGAGCTTATGTTTTGCATACAAAAATCCTCTGCGGCTTTAATTAAAGTACTTCACTATTTCAATCGCCTTCATTGTTGGCGTCAGTGGTATAGAGTTCAGATAATTAAAATCATCTATAGTATCAACATCAAAACGAAATTTTGGAAACGATAACCCAAAAGGTGCATCAAAGGTGCCAATACTGTAAATATCCTGATTACTCCAAAGAAAATTAAATAAGTGCTCCCTATGATCAGGAATAGATGCTTTTTTGTTGAGTTCGTCGATAATTTTAATTGAACAAATTTCACCACCAAATCCATCTGGGTAAGTATTATTTAATGGTATATGATTATACGCATAATCAAAGGCGTTTTTCTGGTAGAAAACTATAAGTCTTTCCAATTCATCTGGACAAACAAGAGGATTGTCAGCACATATTCTTAGCATTATGTCTGCATTGCAGAAGTGTGCAGCATTGCAAACTCTAGCCAAAACATCAGTCTCACTACCTCTAAACACTTTAACATTATTATTTTTTAAGTGATCAGACAACCTATCGTCTCTATCCAGATCAGGAATTGCAATACAAATTTCGTCTATAAGGAAGCACGCCTTTAGCCTGGAAATAACCCAATCAATTATAGGCATACCATGAAAGACCTTTAAAGTTTTTCCTGGCAACCTTTTAGATCCCAGCCTTGCCTGCACTATCGCAACTATTTTCAATATGGATGCCTTTAAATGGATATGTTAAAATTTATATTGCTTGAATTAACCACAGCTTTATACTTTGAAGCTTGGCTATAATTGATTTAAGCAACCTAGTCTTTACTATATTTTAGTTCGAGTAATCTCTCATGCTGTACCATTAAATCCAAATCGTTAGTTATATTATTTTCATGCCGTCTGTAACGATATAACGGTAAATCCAGAAACCCCATGGTAAATTGCTTATCAAACCTATGTCTTAGCTCTTTTTCCTCATGACGCTTAAAAGACGTATCATAAAGGCCAAGCTGCAAAAGATGATGCTTTTGAAACAAAATCCCACACCCGATTGGATCCACTTGAGCTCTACATCGACTTATTACGTCCTCTAAGTTATCAACTAACAAGTAATCACATGCTACGGCATCAAAGTGAGGATTAGTGTCCAAATAAAGCTTTAAGAAATTTAAATAATTTATATTTACATAATCATCAGCATCTACTCGTACAATATACTTCCCCCTTGCTTCCATAATAGCTCGATTAATTGATGCTGGTAATCCAATATTTTTTTCATTATTTAATACATTTATCGCATCTCCAAATAGTTCTAGAGCATAAGCAGTTTTATCTGAGCTTGCGTCATTAACTACTATAACTTCATATGCAAAGTGATCAGTTTTTTGATGTAGAAGCGAACGAAGGCACCGACCTATGTATCGCTCCTCATTATATGCAGTAACAACGACGGAAACTTCTGGAACTTTTATATTTTTCAAAGACTAAGACCTTTTTCTATCGCAAGGCGGGTTCGACGCGGAACGTCACTTTGCAAGTAAATGCTTATAGGAAGGGCTACGCAACGGTTTAGCAAACTTTTAGAAATAGAGAATGCCGACATTAAATCCCCACCATGTCGATCGACTAATTCAGGCATATGGTCCCATGTGCCAGCGAAATGCCAAGTAAAAGCTTCAGGTAGAATTTTTGTTCCCAGACCTGCATCAATAAGGCTATTCCTACACTGCCTGGCGAGCATTGGACTTTCAACAAAAAAAACCAACGCATCTGCAGTGTCAAAGGAACCCTTTATAATTTCTCTTGGCTCTACGCCCTCGATAGATCTTATGCTATGCCAAATAATATCTCGATTTTTTCGTTGTAAATCAATAACAGTCGGTAGCTTTCTCAGCTGCGCCAAACCAATTGCACCTTGGAGCTCCATCATTCTATAATTAAAGCCACTACTTGACCGGGTATCCTCCCATCTAGGTACAGTAGGGTTGTTCTCATGCCCATGATCTTGCCACGCTGCTGCTTTATCATAAAGAGAAGAATCATTAAAAATAAGCATTCCCCCTTCACCCGTGGTCATAGTCTTAGCAAAATCAAAACTAAATGTTCCAACTTGACCCCATGTACCCAACTTTTTCCCTTTAAATGATCCACCACAGCCCCACGCAGTATCTTCTATTAGAGCTATACCTCGAGACTTACAGATTTCTGCAATTTGCTCAATTTTAGCTGGGCTCCCTAGCATGTGAACCACAATGACGGCTTTGGTCATGTCTGTAATATTGGTTAGTAATGCTTCTGGGTCCATATTCAAAGTTTTATCGATATCTACACAAACTGGCGTTGCTCCAGACTCAATTATAGCTTCAACAGTAGCAACAAACGTAAAGCTTTGCGTAATGACCTCATCACCCTGCCCAACGCCTAAAGCAGCTAATGCAACTCTTAAAGCCGCAGTTCCAGAAGAAACAGCAAGTCCATGATTAGACCCAATATCTTTAGCAAACTGTTGTTCAAATTCTCTGGTTTTATAACACCCGTTTCTTAGGTGATCAAAGCCATGCCGAAACAAAATACCACCATGATCGAAAACATCTTTTATTTCTTCAAACTCCTCTTTTCCTAAAACTTCGTAGCCTGGCATGCTGTTAACTCCTTAATTTGTATGTTTGCTTTTTGCGAGCAACAACATTGTGCTGTCCTCTAAAATCACAGTTTCAGATATATTAAAATTCTCATTGACTGAACTCTCCACACTTGCAAAATTCTTAACAAAGCCTATAGGATCTTCCGGCAAATATAACTTAACAAAAATATTCTTTGCATTATTGGATACAAGACACAGAATTGACTGCCAATTTTCAAGATAAGACAACACCTCAGAAAAAATAACGAGATCTACGAACTCTTCATCATTTTTCTTAGCGTTTATCAGTTCACTTTTTAGATCTTCAGAAATCGAAACATCGACTTGCTTAAAAGTAATATAAGGGTATCTTGTTGACGCAATTTGAATTGCTGTTTCTGACAGATCAAGACCGCTGATTTTTAGATCCATCATTGCCAAGGAATTGGTATAAGCCCCTTTTCCACAACCTATGTCTAAAATACTACTAAACCCATAGCGTTCGATGATAGTTGTAGCAAAAGTTAGTTCTGGCGTTTTGATCTGATCTTGGTTCCAGCTATCGTAATGATTAACTGCTTCGTTTTTATACATCTGATCAAATTCACCAACAAACTCTCTATCTTGTAAATTAAATACATATTTATGATAGTCATTCATACTTCATAATCCCAATTCAAAGTTTCAAGTCTAAAATAAGTAACTGAAGTTCGTAATAACGATTCGATATTCTAACTGAAAATCATGAATTTTGCGGTAATCATTATTCTTAACCTTAAAATTACATTTTCTTGAAGATTTCAATTACTTTGTCTTTATCTAAAATTTTCTTAAAGTCTTCCCCCAATGCATTAGTTAGGGGCTTTTCATGAACAATAGTAGCGTCATACAAATCATTATATTGCTGATCTGTTAAGTCCCGACAAATACCAATCGGTATCTCAATTCCTTGCATATTAGCCATTGACCAAAATTCTTTAAACGCAGCGGGGTAAAACTCCTCCATAGCTCTCATAACGATACAATTAGCTACACAGTGATGTATACCTAGCACTACGCTTAATCCAGCAGAAAAAGGATGTATAATCCCAACATAACTTGTAGCAATTGAGCAACCGCCAAGATATGAAGCCACCATCAGTTTTTCTCTATTTTCAGCTGTTTTCATATCTTTGCTATTGAAAACCGCCCTACATAAATTGATAGTTTCTCTAGAAAATGCATCCCCAATTGCATTTCGATAAGAACCAGACAAAGCCTCCACACAATGAATATATGCATCCATGCCTGTGAAAAAATATTGATGGCGAGGAACGCTTTCAGTCAAATCTGGATCCATAATTATCCTGTCATAAACAGTATAATCACTATTCATTCCTAATTTCAGACCGCTTTTTTTATTGGTCATAACACAAGTTCTGGTTGCCTCTGCACCAGTTCCTGACAAAGTAGGAATACCTACTTTGAAGATAGCAGGTTTTTTCAACAAATCCCAACCTTGATAATCTTCAGCCAAACCTCCATTTGCCATTATATTCGCAACTGCTTTGCCTACGTCTAGTGTAATTCCTCCTCCAATTCCAACAATTGCAGACGGATTCATTATGCCGTTGAATTTTAGATCTATTACACATTGATCTATGTAATCAGTTGTTGGCTCAATAGAAGTATTTACAAAAATGATTATGTCAGACTCATCTAAATTAAGTTTATCAAGTAGACTATTATTGGTATTTTCAAAAAATTCATCAATATAGACAACAACAGGACCACCACGAGCTCTAAGCGGTTCTAGAATTTCAAAAAGGCCTGTAATTGAGCCAAATCCAATATTAAATCCAAGTACGTTTTTAACATTTTTAATCCCTGTATCTAAATTACTCATTTGATGTACCTACTTTATAGTTATTACTTACAGTATATTTTTAATCATTTATTCGATTACAAAATTGCTTTTTTCATAAACAGGACTCTCATATCCACTTGGAACAATATTTAGGATGCGTGTTCCGTTTTTCTGTGCAAAACTACGAATTAAGCGATGCTGATAATACCAGTCGTCAGGGCTATCCTTAATAGAGTTTCTATAGTGAAAATAATCAACTCGATAATCACCGTCTTTGCACAAAATACTTTTGGAATTCAAAATACTAAAGTCAGGGCATAAACTATTATTATCTTCAAAGTTGAGTTTAGCCACCAACATCTCTTCCTCTGACAAATTACAAGGGAGGCACAAACAATCAAAAAAATGAAAAAGCTGTGCAGGCGAGTAAGTATAACCACACCCAAGAAGATAAATCACTTTGCAACCCATAAAAATAGCAAGGGCAATCATCGTCATTAGACCTCCATCAAAAAATGTTCCCGGTCTTGTAATATCAGCCAGCGGCTCTTTTGCAGTTAGAAGGGCCCCTTTAGATAAAAAATAATAGCTGTCAACGTCAGGCAATAAATCATGCTTTTTGAAATATTTGCTCATAGTTGCATGATGAAAATGTATTGTGTCTCTGTTCCGAAAAGCCTCATCAACATCCCTATAATAATTATTATGTTGCTCGTGAGTAAATCCCCTTAATGGGCGCCAGCGCCTGTAAGGCGCTGCCGTGACATAATAATTCAACTCAAGATTAGGAAATGACTTATGTCTAAATATATCATTGCAACCAATGGTGATGTCATCATTAAACTGAGTAAGATCTTTGTCGTAAAGTGACGCTCCCGTGGCCATTAAAAATGCATTTTTACCCTTATGCTTATTCCTTAGAGATTGATTCCTCTTAAGAATATTGGATAAGAGTGTGTTTTCCAAATTTATAAATAATTTTTTAATCAAAAAAGCTCCATCACCAAAATGTTAGCATTAAAGAAGACAAATATGTTAAAATGTTTCCCACGAATTACGCTTAAAAAATTATCTCAAATGATAGTATTAAAATCTAAAGCTAGCTCACAGCTCATTTTGATTTTATTCTGGAACGACCTTAACAACGCAACTTCTACCAAAACGACCCGCAGTAGCTACTCCAATACTTTCTACATTTACTATTTGAATGGTTTGGTCATCAAACACATAACTCCATTTTTTTTGAGGTTGAAAAACATCAAAATTATCATGGAAATAATGGCCTTCTCTGGTCTTTATAGCCAAAAAAGGTTGAGGGCCAAATATTTCACCCCCAATCACTTCTACAATAAGAATATTATCAATCAAGTTAGCTGCCAATTTTGGTGGAGGTATGTCCTCACAACCAATCAAAGCAATAGCCGCCTCTTCCGCACCTGAAAACTTAATGCTGACATCCGTGAATTCCGATTTCATAGTACTCAGCATATTACGAACTAAGTCCACATCAGGCCTCATATCTCGATAATCATGATTGTTAAACGAAAGAATGGCAGCTCCCGTATTATCAGCTTCGACAAATGCTTCTCTAACATGATGCTCTGTCAAAGGATGTGACCGCGATCCCAAATTAAGGCATCTGAATATCATTCTCCGACAAGCACCTTCTGTTTGATAATCATCATGGCTGGGATTATAACCACGCCAAGATTTAGGTGCTCTTGACCAGTCTCCAAAGCGGCCACTTGATAAATCCGGTTGATCTATTGCCTCATCAGAAATCTGGTTTGCGTAATCAAATGGTATCCATTGCTCCAAAAAAGCATGCGCGTCTGGTCTTTCTGTGTGAAACCCTGGCCGATTTACTACCGGAAACCATTCACAATCAATTACTCTCCTACATAGTATCTGTAATAAAATGTCATAGCTATTAAGGTAAGAGCTTGCAGATTGAATTGGACTTCGTGTAAACGATAAGGGATGGAAATGCCAATTAATTTCATCCTGATCGCAGCCTAAACTTGCTAGTTTTGAACGATAAAAATTAAATACATTTCCATACCCTAAATCTTTATGCCTTGGGTTATCTTTATATCCAGCATGATCCATGCAATGCCATGAATAAATCCAACCGCCATCAAAATCGTCAATTAATTTTTCACGATATTTTTTGGAAAGCATTTCTTCAAGCATAACATCTATTTTTTCCCAATCCGTATTGTAACTGAGCAGGTCTGATGAAAAGCAGTTTGCAACCGCTTCTTCTTGACCGGATAGATCGATTTTTTTATTCTGGATTAAATTTAGATTAGCTGCAGTAGGCTTTAACTTTATACCAAATATTGAATCAAGGCGTTTGAAGGTCGCTTCAAGTGTCTCAATTAGTGGCCCCTCAGTATCGATACAATGAACCACATAAAGTATTTTCTTTTTTACCATTGCTAATCAAATCCTATAGACTCAAAAAAGTCCTTAGCTTGTTCATATCCTGCTTTACGAGCAGCAGTTTTCACCGTTTTTGAAAACTGATTCTCTAAAGTAACATTAGCCAAATTACTGGAGTTGTGCTGACCAATCTTATGGCACAACATTATATACTCATACCCGTGATAGCTTTCCAACTCTTCAATACCTTGATCAACAAACCCAAGTTTCCCGAAATCACCTCTACGAGGAAATAGCAAGAGGGCATCAAGTTCAAAACCAAAAGACGGGAGACACTCAAGAACAGACTTTAAATCAGTAAATCTATTAGGGAATCCCTTAAGGAAAGCATTCTTCTCTGCCTTATAAGCCAAGACGTCATCTTCAAAATAATTGTCATTTTTACCTGAAAATAATAACTTACCACCATTTTTGAGTACACGGTTAATTTCAGCTAAACCTTTTTTATGATCCACTACATCAAAAACAGCCCAGCAAAAAACAAGGTCAAAAAAGTCAACGTCAAAACTAATCTCTTCAGCTGTCCCAACTCGCACATCCTTATATGCATGTGACCTTGCTTTCTCAACGGCATAAGAATCTATATCAAGACCATAAACAGTATCAGAGTATATTGCTAAGGCCTCATACATACGGCCAACACTGCAGCCTAGGTCTAGTGTTTTGCTAGCATTTTTTATCTGTAAATATTTAAGTACATGCTTCGCCTCTTTAACACCGGCAATAATAGTCCCATCTACTGATTTACATACAGCACTTGTCCAGTATTTAGTATATTCTTTGTCAAAGTTCATAATTTACGGCACAATACATATATTGTTTGTGACATAGCCTGATATTCCTCATTATCATAATCATCTTTTATCCAAAATAATGGATAACTTATCAATCCCCACATCCACCTACTTATTGAAAGAAATTTTTTACTTTTTATTTTGTAGGTCATTAATGCGTTAACGTAAGTAATTAATGAATATGCAACACCGCGACAAGACCCACTATCAATTATCTCAAATCGTTCCTCAACTAATTTGTGTAATGCTGGAGTTGTCCATCGATGATAATCAAACTTGTGATGCCTTATGCAGGCATTTGGAACACACAGGTAGAAGTATCCCCCCACCGCTAATATTCTATGTGCTTCGTCAATTACTGCGTTATAGTCATATATGTGTTCAAGCACGCTGTTTGATACCGCCAGTTCCATAGATTCGCTAACTAAAGGTACATTCTTGAGATCTGCAATTATGTGCACATGCTCATAATCTCCTAAATCTATGTTTAGAAAGTCCTCATGATTATCCTTGCCTGACCCAAGATTTATTGCCATTCCCTTTATATCTAAATTTCGCCTCAAATCTTTTATGCGTGGTCCGCCTATCCTATCTGTTTTAATAAATTTTTCATTTCCTTTGAATAAATCGAACCCATCACCTGCTATCTCCCAATTTTTCTCTTGAATGTAATTTTCTACAGATATCAATTTTCTGTCAGAAATTGGATACTGATAACCGCAAGACTTGCATGAACACTTTTCTACCTCAATCTCCCATTCATTCGAACCACATTTTATGCACATTAAGGCAGATATATATTTTAAAACTGGAATCGTCATATGTCACTCCAGTCCATGTAAAGATTTAATGCGGTTATAAACAATTTAGACCTCCGTCCACTATAATATTATGTCCAGTAACATAACTAGAAGCATCCGATGATAGGTACAATAATGCCCCCACCATTTCGGATGCATCAGCCATTCGTTTCATTGGTATACGGGCTGAGTAACGACGTTTAAATTCATCATTTTGACCACTTTCTGTTCCACCTGGAGTTAAGGTGTTAACTCGAATGCCTTTTTCAGCCCAATAACTAGCCAAGTGTTTTGTTAGTCCTATTACTGCTGCTTTGGACGCAGTGTAAACTGCTGGAGTGTTAATTTGACGGTCGAGATAAAATGACCCCTCATAAATACTATTCTCGGGAGCCATAACGCCATATATTGAAGCCGTTTGAATAATACTACCACCATTACCCTGCTTAATCATCTGCTTGCCAATTGCCTGTGCAACCAAAAACATTCCGTCTATATTAACTGACATAACCTCTCGCCACTGATCAAGGCTGTAATCTTCAAAGGGAGCAAAAAATTCATCTAGGTTTACAGTCTTACTAGCTGCATTATTATGTAAAATATTAATTTCCCCAAATTCTTCAATCACCTCAGAAACCATTCTACAAACAGACGTTGGGTCAGATACATCACAACCATACCCAATAACTTTTGTAGGATGTAGTTGAGAAATATTATATGCGACTTTAGATGCTTTTTCGGCATCTAAATCAATAACTGCAACACTCGCACCAGATTCTGCCAAACCCATACAAAAATGCTGACCTAGTAACCCGGCAGCACCTGTAACAACAGCAACCTTCCCCCGCAAATTGAACAAATTTTTATAACTTTTTCCATCTTGAATCTGTATTCCAGACTGATCTTTAAGATCACTACTCATGAATCTTTTCCTCGTAATTCAAATAACTTTTCAGCAATATGAAAGTCCAACAAATTGTCTATATCAATAGCTCTGTCTGGCGGTATATTTACAGCCTTGACTCTACCTTCAAAGTGAGAGTCGTAATTCATAATAAAATTTGGATTAGCCACGTAGCAAACAGTGGCCATATCAAACACTTTAGGTGCATCTTGACGACGCGCTATAGTTGAATCAGGAATATTAACTAAACCAAACGTTCCATCTGAATTCGCTTTAACCATATTAAAGTAAGGATTACGATGAGATTCAGTAATAGTTATAACCATATCTGCACCACCTTTTTTATAAAGATTAATACAATTTTCTATATCCTCCGGTAGTCTCAAAGGAGCAGTAGCAGGCACAGAAACCATGATACTTGGCAGTGCCCCGGTGCTTTCTTGAAGATAATTAAGAGCATGTCGCCAAGCTAACCATTCGGGACTCTCATCTTGAGCTAACTCTGCTGGCCTAATGAACGGTACTTCCGCACCATACCCACGAGCGATACTGGCTATATTTTCGGAATCTGTAGACACAATCACCCTATCAATATGCTGAACGGATAATGCATGAGCAATCGACCAACCTATAAGCGGTTTACCACCCAATAGTCGAATATTTTTACCAGGCAATCCTTTAGAGCCACCTCGAGCAAAAATAAAAGCTACAATATTCATTTTATGTCCATAATTAATTTAAGTTTGTATGATAAATTCTTTTTTACCAGATTTCGATGATTTTCGCGCCGCCTCAATTATTTGCAGAACCTTAAGTCCATCAGTACCAGTAACTAAGGGTGCTTCTTTCTTTGATAAACAGTCTAAAAAATTCCCCCACTCCGAGACGTAACTATTATCTCGTTTAGACACAAAACTGCCTAATTCATTCCACTTAGTTGAACTAGCTTCGTAGAGCAATACTTGGTCAGTTACACCATTCCACTGCAAAGTCCCATTTTCTCCAATTGCAGTGCATATTCTAGTGTGATCATGACGAATAAAGTCTAAATTTACTGAAGCAATTAGCTGATTATCTACACTTTTTGAAATAAACCCTAACGTTAAATGAACCGTGTCCTCAACATCAATATCCAAGTCACTTTGCTGGGTCAAAGTAGACTTTATCCACTCTACATCCCCAAAAATCCAGCGTAGAAAATCTAATTCATGACTAAGCTCCAACAAAACTCCTCCGCCCAATTCCTTTCTTGCTGACACAACATTTCGATAATTACATTCAGGTCTCCAAGAAGGTAAATAATTTCCCATCTCACAACGCACTGACAAAACTTTGCCAATAATGCTTTTGTCTAATTGTTCCTTAAAGAATTGGAGGGATTGCAAGTGCCTTAAGTTGTATCCCACTAGTAATATTAGGCTTTTCTCTTCAACAGTCTTAATTAAATGCTCAACTCCACTTAAAGACGATGATATTGGTTTCTCAATCAACAGATTTACTCCAGCTTCGGCTAGCGTTTGAGCTGTTTGAATATGAAAGGTTGCCGGGTTAGCTATTATCGCTATTTGGGGATTAAAAGAGACGGCATCAAGAATATTTGTAAATAAACCATCTGAATTTTTTGGTAACTCATTTACTGTTTTATGGCGTAATACCCTAATATCTGCATTAGGAAAATGATCTCTTGCTATGCGTAGATGCCGCTTACCAATGCTTCCGTAACCTACTATTAAAATTCGTTTAAGCACCTATTTTCCAACTAGCTTGTAAATATTTTTCATACTTAGATTTCTATTTAGACTTAATTATCATTAAAAAACTCCAAGACGTTATCGACCACATACGTAATCTCATCCTTGTTTAGACTTATAAACGAGGGAAGGCTAAGCCCACTATACGAAATGGCCTGACTTACAGGTAATTCACAATAATCAATGTAAGACTTAAACGCGGGCATTTCATTCATAGGGTAAAATATAGGACGTGTTTCTATTCCCCTACCTTTTAGATATGACGCCAAAAAATCCCGCTTTCCTGCAAATTTTCCTTTCAAACAAATAGTGTACAACCAATTAGCAGAGGTATTACCCGAACGAACATGTTGTTCAGTAATATGTTCACAGCCGACGAACAAATCATTATACAACTTAAATATTTCAACACGCTTTTTAACAAAATAATCAAGTTGCTCTAACTGGGCACAACCTATTGCCGCTTGAATGTTTGTTAATCTATAATTAAAACCTACAATCTCATGAAAGTAACGCTGCCCTAATTTCATTCCATGATCTCTAAGCTGCCTAGCCTTGAAATATATTCGCTCATTATTGATTTGAAGTGAACCACCTTCACCAGTTGTTATGATTTTATTTGCGAAAAATGAAACAGCCGACGCATCACCAAAATTTCCAACTTTCTGCTCACCAACCATTGCACCCAAAGATTCAGCACAATCTTCAATAACTAAAAGATCGTACTTTTTCGCAATAGCCATAATTTCAACCATATCACACGGATTACCATACAAATGGACAGGCATTATAGCTTTTGTATTTGGAGTTATTGCTTTTTCAATTAAATATGGAGATATATTCCAAGTATCCTTGTCTACGTCAACTAACACCGGCTTTGCCCCTGCATGAATAATTGAATTAACGGAGGCACCAAATGTAAGATTAGTCGTGATAACTTCATCACCAGCCCCTATACCAAGGGCCTCAAGACCTAAATGTAGAGCGACAGTTCCGTTAGAGGTAGCCAAACAGTAATTAACATCAAAGAATTCAGATAATTTTTTTTCAAAAGTAGTGACGTAAGCTCCTTGAGACGAAATCCAATTAGTTTTCACGCAATCAGTAACATAATCTAGTTCATTACCGCCCAGTGAAGGCTCCATAACGACTACATTATGTGGGCGAAAAATCGTTGCAAAATCTATAATTTTTTTATCATCATCTACTAATGGAACAACCTTTTTATCAACATTAGTCGCACTTCTAAGATCTTTATCAGATGCTTCAAAATGCTCATAGCACACATCTTGATTTGCAAAGGATTTAATATCTGCATCAGGGGTCGCTCCATTGATTAAGGCCCTCCTTATATCGCCATCAGTTAGACTTCCAAAGAGAATGCCATTCTCGATCACAAATACAATGCCTTGGCTATTAGCATCAATTTTTTTTAAGGCCAAAAATAAGGATGCATCGCTCTCAATGCATAGATTATTCATATCAATCATATTAAATCAACATACTCTCTATGAGCTCAACTTGTGTTTTTAAAAACTTAGGGCTTTTGTTGTAAACTTCAACGGAATAATATTCTGCATCCTTACGAATATGGGGCCAGAACCATGACGAGATTGTTATCTCATTATTAGTATCCTCAAGTCCCAAGTTATCACTTAAATGATAGGCATCTACATTGTCATAAAACCTGTCAAGATACTCGTTTTCAGAAAAACTCAAGGTGTTCGCAGAAATTTTTAGATGAGCAACATCTACGAGTAAGCCCAAGTTGGGATGGCTACGATCTATTATTTCATGAGTCTCAGTAGCTTCGACCATTAAGAGTGGATTATCATCGAAAGACTCGTAATTAATACGTGACAATACATTGTTTTCTACAAGCAGTTTAACACCCTTATTCTCTGCGTATTCAGCAAGTGAGCTTGCCCTATCGATAAAGTAATCCAAAGCTCTTTGTCTATCATTTAATTCTTGATTTATGATTTTATCTCCTAACTCGTTAACAAGTGGATCAATTAAATATCCTGCATGAAAACTATAGAACTTAGCTCCAATTGAATTTGATAAATCAATCGCATTAGTGATATGATTTATAGTGCTTTGAACAATATCATCTTGAAATGAAGCGAGATTAAGAACAAATGGTATTTTAGGAGGGGGGAAATAATTATGTAAAGCAAGTGCGTACTTTTTTCCAAGCGCTGTTAGTCGCTCGAGACTATTATCAGAATGTTTTCCTCCAGTAAGCTCAAAAGCAACGATTCCAGCATTTGATAACTCATTAACCGCATCATTAAAATTTTGATTTTTGAAACCCCCTGTTGATACATAAATCATTTTATTTTTTCCTTAGCCGGACACCCCACTAAAGTAAGCCCATTCGATTTAGTAGAACAAACAAGAGTCCCACCCGCACCTAAAATAGTGCGATTAGAAACATTAATTCTCTCAATTACGGTGCTGTTTGCTCCTAAAAATACGCAGTCCCCTATAGACACGTTACCAGACATCGTTGCTGATAATGAAACATGACAATGATCGCCTATAATGCATTGATGCTCTATCAAAGCTCCAGAATTAATAATATTGTTATTACCTAACACCACTTCAGCCCCAATAATCACACCAGGACCAATAACGTTCCCTTCCCCAAGAACAGCAGTAGTATCAATAATCGCAGAAGGGTGTATTAGATTTGGAAATATA
>ERZ807291.4808-NODE-4808-length-17550-cov-5.255044_pt1 | contig 17550 bp, 14 predicted proteins | sample MGYA00521257_ERZ807291 | MGnify/ENA primary metagenome ERZ807291 (study PRJEB31413, sample SAMN03169783) | marine metagenome | biome: Marine; feature: Water; material: Subsurface seawater | place: North Sea | collected 2011-04-28 | depth 1 m m ... | reverse complement strand
AATCTGGGGGGGTTGGGGTATCTCACCGACAATTTGTACAGGTTGATAGACATATCAAAGTCGGCTGTTTTCTTCTGTTCAATCATAAACTCCGAGTCGGACGGATCGAAGGTAACGTCAAAGTGATAGGTCATTCTATAGGCTTCGTTCCCAGGCTTCTTGCAACCATACAGCTGCCAGTTGGTCGTGCCCTTGCTGATCCCCTCGTCCAGCACGGATGCCCAGCTGTTTGTGATGGGCAAACCATCCCAGACATCAGGGAGCTTGGCCAGAACCCGTTCGCGAATCATCTGCTGCTGCACGTGATCAGACTGAACTCCGATAATCATATGGATTCCGTCCTTGGTGACTCCTTTGTCGGCAACCATATTCACATTTGGCTTCTCCATCACATACACCGGAAATTCAGCATCGGGACCGAATGTGTAAAACCCCTTCAGTTCCTCCAAATACAACATCACAATGTCCTGGACGTGTTCTGGAGTGTGCTGTCTGGACTCGATTTTCGGATCATACCGGAAATCAAAATCCACAGCGATTGGTGAGCAGCCGTCACAGAGTTGTTTTTCTGTTAAGTATTCGCTCTGACCCTTGAAGAATACCTTATCGTAGAAATGCCGGTAAAACTGCGATTCGTCTTCGACCGGAATCGAAAACGACCCACCATACACCTGGTACTGCTTGTCACCTATTCGTGTGTGGGTGGGGGGTGTCTCTTTGTTAGCATTATGCTTGATAAGGAAATCGTTAAGATCTTTATATTTTGACATGGTTCGTATATTACTAATACAAGATATTTATTTCTATTTCATTTTTATTGTAAATAGTTAACCGGTGTCATCATAGCCGCGATATAAACTTATCTGCATAAATGGTTTAAGAATATAAATGATTGTTTAAATAATGGCATCGACCAAGTTATCTAAATCATTTATATCGAGGGATTCCCTTCACAGACTCCTTCGAGATGTGAAACAAATAATGACCAATCCTCTCACGGGCAATGGTATATTCTACAAACACAACGAAGAGGATATGCTCAAGGGGTATGCGATGATCATAGGACCAGAAGATACCCCCTATTGTTCTGGGTACTATTTTTTTGAGCTGACCTTCCCCAACGATTACCCCCATTCGCCTCCCTTGGTGACGTTTCGCACCAATGGAGATGAGGTGCGATTTAACCCGAACTTGTACAAGACAGGAAAGGTGTGTGTGTCCATATTGAATACATGGAGGGGGGAACAATGGAATTCGTGTCAAACCATTTCCACGTTGCTACTCACGTTGTGCACCTTGTTGTGCAAGGACCCGCTTCTCAATGAACCAGGTGTTACACGAAGACATACAAGTTTCGCGGCGTACAACCGAATCATTGAATACAAGAATGTGGAGGTAGCGATGCTGCACTTGCTGAACAAGAAGGACGGGTACTATCTGCCTTGGTTTGACTTGTTCTACGAACCAATGGTGGAGCATTTTGTTCGAAACAGAGACAAAATCAAGGCGTTGGTGGATGCCATTTTTTCAGAATGGATCGATACCCCCAAGGTAACCTTGAAGACGTCGCTTTATAACATGTGCATATCGGCCGACTACCATTATCTGCGTAACTACTTTGACGAGACATTTGACACCATCAAAACGATCGACGCGTGATGAATAAATAGTATGGCGTTACCATATAAGAAAACCTACCTATACTATAGTATACTATACTATACTATACTATACTATACTTTGTCCTATGTTGTCACAGCCATCTACCCATACGGACGTGAATGTCCTATTGTACGAGAAACTAGTGAGCCACATGAACGAAGACGTCGTGATCAATCACATTTATCCGTACTCGATGACACCGCAACCATCGTCGTTGCTTCATGACATACGGAGCTATTCGGAAGACACGTCGTTAATATACAGCATCTACTATACGCAACATAACGCACAGATTTTATCCACAGATTTGAGCTACTACCTGAACAATACCTACACCCTCCCGTCGCTGGGCCGGTTTCGGTCCAGCGATCCGGCCTATCTCCATATATATGGACGTACGCTCACTATGGGAAACGCGACACCCGAGGAGGTGAAGAACCTTTTTGTCAGTACGTGGTATGAGGGCACAAACACGCTACTACTTGAAAAACATATCCGACGAGTGATTGGTCTAATGACGCCGCGCGAACGGACAGACTTCATTAACCGATATATTATTGATGAAGAGGACGAGGAAGACTTATAAAAACAAATGATTTAAAAATTAATAGTATCTACAAACTATATACACTATGCATTTCTGCACTAATTGCCAAAACATGTACTACATCCGAATCGACGAGGATTCTGGATCAAATCTCATATACTATTGTCGAAAATGTGGCAACGAGGACACCACCCTCACCGCCGACAACTTGTGCGTCAGCAAAACGAACATTAAGCAAGAGGAACAAACATTCACCCATATCATAAACAACTACACAAAATTCGACCCCACCCTACCCAGATTCAATAGCATCCTGTGCCCCAACCCGGACTGCACTACAAACACCAAGGACACGCCCAGGGAAATCATCTATATCAGATACGACGAGGTAAATTTGAGGTATATTTACCTATGTAGTACGTGTGACACTACGTGGAAGACCTCGCAGAACTAGCCTCTTCGTGGATCTATTCTAATCTCCGCGATGTATATAGCAAGCAAGCAAAGATAGAATGTTGTCTGTTTTAGAGACATCCTCCAATGCTCCAAGAGATACTTTGTCGTATCGTGTATGTGGATATATATCAACGTGTTTTTTATGGTGCCAACTACGAGTGATATTACATCATAATACAAATAAAAAATGAATTATTATGATTTAAACAAATAAAGAATATCTACATAATACAGAATGAGCGATAACGAGGACGATATATTTGACGAAGATGATTCGGAGGAGGAGACCGAAGTGTTGATGCCTGTGAAAAAGGGTAAACCCAGCAAGATTTCCAAACTCGCTATTGCCACCAGCAGCGATTCCGAGGAGGACGAAAACGACGATGACGATGACGATGACGATGACGATGACGATATGGAAGACGACGACGACGTAGAAATTAATCTGAACGACGAAATTGAAGATATTGAAGGCGAAGGCGAAGGTGAAGGTATCAGAAAGGGAGTCGGAGAGGATGACGAAATGAAACCGAGCGACATTATTGGCACATTTCCCGTATCAGGTCTGTCTGCAAACAAGCCCCAGGAGCTGGTTGAAGACAACGAAAGCGACGAAGAACCAGACGACAGCTATTTACAAAAATTCGACATGACGATTCACGAAAACTACATTGATGAATTTCACCCAGAAACACAGGTACACAACTACGAGGAGGTAATTACAATGTCCAAGGTGATCAGAAACAAGAACAACCTCATTGTAGACCCCTTGCACCGAACCATTCCCATTCTAACCAAATACGAGCGCACGCGCATTCTTGGCGCTCGCACAAAACAGATTAATTCAGGCGCCAGGCCGTACGTGAATGTTCCTGAAAATATCATCGAAGGACATCTCATTGCCCAGCTAGAACTCGAACAAAAAAGGATCCCGTTTATCATTAGACGACCATTGCCAGGAAAAAGCGGATCCGAATACTGGAAAGTGGCCGACCTTGAACTTATTTCAACATAATACCAATACCACCTGCCCGCGTTGCACGGAGCTCGATGAAGGTTATCATTACATAACACACAATGTACAATGTAATGATACAGACGATTCCACTATGGATATGCACAATCAAATATACCTGTTGCCGTTTTGTATTTTTCGTCGTATGTGCGCAACATGGACAGGTTCGATCTAGAGGACACTCTCCTGCTCCATATATCCAGATAAGGAACGTTGGGTTTCTGGGTGATTTCATTAAACCCACCGAATATCGGGCGTCCCGACCTGTAAAATGTGTTTATTTGTCGCTGACGCCATCTCTCCTGCTTTTGGGCAGTTTTATATGCAGATATTTCTCTATACATACTTAGTATAGAGGGACATTTTTATGTCCATTGCCGGACAGAATATGGACATATTCATTCATGCATTATGCATCGATCGCTGCACGGCCCTGATCCAACAGCCAGTCTTTCTCTGGTCTGTCGACACACTCATTTCTTTCAATAATGGCGCTCAATACATAGGGCGTCATATTGGCCTGCTGCATTTCATACCTCAAGCTAGAGGTGTCCTTCGGGAAACAGGTACCACCGAATCCTCTGCGACCATCGTGTCCGGGGACCATAGAATGTGTAGGCAGAATTCTCTCGTCTGCGGTAGCAAGTCTTCGCACGTTCTCGTACTCGATCCCTTTCTTGTCGCAAAACTCGGCCATCTCGTTGCAGAAAGATACCTTGGTCGCCAAATACGTGTTCCTGAACATTTTGATCATTTCGGCCTCTTTGTTGGCAACAAAGTGAAGGTTGTTGTGTTTGATTCTGTCGTGTTTGTGTGCGAGAGAAAACAGCTCCCCGATCTTCTGTTTGACCGCCTCGTCCTCGGGCAACCCGCGAACTCCGAAGATCCAGTCCTTGTTGTGGATAAAATCGTCTATGTAGTTTTTCTCCGTCAAGAACTCTGGCATAAAGTAGCATTTCAGAGAGTCACACGTACCCACCGGGACAGTGGACCGGAGAATAATGGTTCCAGTGTAGGCAATGCTCTCCAGATCACGCAGCACAGACTGGATAATGTTCGTATGACAAGACCCGTCTCGAGACATGGGCGTGGGAACACTGACAAACATCATATCACATTTTGCCAAGTCTTGGAGAGTGGTGCCTTGGGGGAAACACTGCTCAGGATTGAGGTCGTATGCCAGTATATCGATCTCGTCACATTTCAGTTGGAAGGTCGCCTTGCCAACGAATCCATTTCCGATGATACCGATAATCATCTACTAGTACTATATATAGAACACCCCGCTAAATAATAGGCGATTTAACGAATTTCTCCGGTATCTATATAAAAAAATAGTCAGATTGTATGCATGAAGGTCGCATTGTGTTTTCTTGTTTCGTATCAAAATTCGCTCAACAAGGAGGACGTATGGAGAAAATGGATAGAGCCCAACAAGGACATCCTCAACATATACATACACTACAATCCAAAAGTACCGATCGCGTCGCCGTGGATAGGCTCGCATATTATTCCGAAAAAATACATTAGACGCACGTCGTATTACCACGTCGTGCCGGCGTACATGAGCATCCTGGGGTACGCGTTCTCTCGCGACACCGAAAACCAATGGTTTTGTATGTTGACGGAGTCGTGTGCCCCCTTGGTGTCTCCGCAGAAGTTTCGGTCGATGTTCCTTTCGAATGCATCCCAGAGTATCTTTCGATGGAAAAAACCATGGTGGAATCCAGATTTCCACTGGCGGGCCAATTTGAGGCATTTTACGGAAGATATGCGCCTCGCACACGAACCCTGGTTTGTCCTCGCCAGGGCGGATGTTCAGCAATGCATTGGATACCCCATATCCAATCCAAAAATATACAACCTTGTTTGCAAAGGTGGTCTTGCCAATGAAAGCATTTTTGCGATTATTTTATACCAATCAAAAAGGCTGTCGCAGGTTATCGGCGAGATCTCCCACATAGCAGATTGGGAGAAACCGAGTTCAGAAACGAGTCCCTACGTGTTCAAAAACGGATCCCCGTCGGAAATGGCCTTCCTTCGCGCGAGCATCAAGAAAAACGAGTACGCGCTTTTCTTCAGGAAGGTGGCTCCGTCGTTTCCCGACACAACGTTGTCGGCATTTATACAAGTGTAATTGTACTACTAGTTTTTTCGAGATCGTGTTCGCCTACCCGCCCGGGCTCTTTTTCGCAGACTCGTGCGTCGGCTCTTTTTTGTCTGGCGACGAGAACGTCTGTTTGTGCGTATCCTTTTTCTGGACCCGTTTCGCGTCCCTCTCTTGCGGCGGGGGTTCCCCCCACGAGCAGACGTTACTTCCATTTTCATGAATTCCTCCAAACTCGGCGGCGGTACTTTTTTGTATTTCGTATTCATCGACCTCTTCATGCGATTTCCAGATGGTCTCTCTCTATCTGGCGTATTTTCATCAAACGCGCTGGCGAAAGAAAATTCAGCGGGATCATTTCCTACTGCAAACATATGACTGCCTCTGGGAGGCGTCTTGGGTACCGATATAGTGGTCATCTATAATACCTATAGTGTATAAGGAGATAATAACTTTACACAACACATATTACACCCTCTCCCGCATAATATTCATTAGCATTTCCATCTATTTCCACAATCAATGCACGTAACAAACGTTGTCATCGGCTCATCCGCCGATCTCGTCTGCATCTGGTAGTAGGTACACTTGTTGGACTTGCATTTTCTACAGGTAAATGTGTCTGTCGCGGCCTCGATGGTCGTCTCGTACTTGTTCTTGTCGCGCTGGATCTTTTCTTGGATAAGCTGTTCCCACTTATCCGGACGGAGCTCCTGGTGTGTCATAAATGCCACCAGGTGGGGTTTGATGTTGGAGGTTTTCATTTGAAGGACGATGTCGTCGTTGAGATTCATGTAGATGCTGCGCACGCGATCAATGTAGATCTGTGCAAACTGGGAGTTGTCCCACTTTTTTATGACTTTTCGGTTCGTCGCCTCTTTAATAGCATAGTTGTAGATACCCTTTTCCAGGTTGCCGCTGAGTTTCTTGTTTTCCAGCCGTCCATCCAGGCGCTGGATTATATTTTCACGGAATGTTTCAGGAGATGTCACAACTCTCATTATAGTGTAGATGCACACATAGTTCTAAACTATAATCATTCATTTTTTAATTTTACTCGTCATTTTCGTTGTCGCTACCACTCGAGTAGTCATACGATTCCTCGCTCAGTTCCGAATCTACGTCTTCGTCTTCGTCTTCGTTGGCGTCTTCCCCGACGAGATCGTTCGACGACGTGGTTGTGGACATCGATAGAGACATCTCCAGTGTTCCTTCGTTACTGCTGTCTTCCAACCCTTCCTCCGTGTCACTTACGATAAACCCGTCTTTCAAATATCCACTCGATGTCTTGTACTTGTCGGGGATGTTCTGCAACTCATCCTCTTCGTTTTCGTCTTCTTGGATCGTGGATGCCAAATCCTCAAAGCCGCCAAAGAGCTTCTCGTACATCTTCTCCCACAATTCTACCGGGAGATCACACGGCTGGGTCTCTGTCGCGTGGAATCCAACAATGAGACACGATCCGAACATGAGCGTCGTGTCGATGGGTGGAGGAAAATCATACTTGTTCTCGCTGTTGGCTCTCCCGGACGTCTTGCCAAACACACATACCTTGTAGGACTGACCCTCGAGACGCAGCTTCCATTCTGTTTGTTTTTCAAACCCGTCGCCCTTCTTGAACCCACACTTCTTGTACAAGTTGTCCTCGGCGTAGTCCTTTACCGAGACGCTTTTCAGTGATCCGATTTTTTCAACTACAATGCATGATGTCATAATAATGACTATTTACGATATAGGTTTAAATAGTTTATATCTTATTACTATTATGAAGATCTACCCAGACGAGAGGCTTCCGCTGGGACTAAATTTAGAAAATGTGCAGAAAGACTACAATTTCTCGAAATCAATACACAACGGGTTTTTGACGCCTCGGGGCATGTTTGTGTACGAGCGAGACAAGCTGTACAAATTACATACAACCGACGAGCCTGTTCAAAAGGTGGTCATCGATGGACATACGTTTCTTCTGGACAAGTCCTATTACACCAAATCAGCGGCTCTCCACTTGTCGGTTGATCACGTGAATATAGTTACGTACAAATTTACGTTCCATTTAGACAGAAGTACAGCCGTCATCGAGGGGAAGATGGAGAACGGCAAGTATACTCCAACGGATTTGTACTTTACGATAAAAGAGAGAAACAAGACGATGACGACGGACGTCGCAAAAGACATAAATAAGTTCTTATCGCGATTAAAGTAATATCCAAGTAGTATATGTTATATTGGACTATTAAAGCAACGATTGTCTCCGTTATATTTATTCTGATAGTACACAACATATTTCAATTTTTACGAGACACGCTGACTGTCCCAAAAATAAGGGATTTAGTGAACACGCCCAACGAGAAGTACCGACATATGTATGACATTCTCCAGACCAACAACCGGGCAGCTCCCGTCAATGTGAGCGGCACCACCAACATCGACGACATTGTGCCTGTATTGTCCGATTCCAAACCAACCATCCAGGCGATGGGCGACGTTAAAACGAAGGCGTCGATGGACATGAAGAACGAACTAAAAAAATTTATGAAAAAACAGCTGAATACGGAAAACGCCGAAATCGACGTTCCTCAGTATATGCCAATGTAACCAGTGTCTCCGGCGTCCCTGCTACTATGTTATGGTATGGGTATGATATGGTAAGGTAAGAGCGGGAATACACTGGGCTAGTATAGTATATTCGTAAACATTATAAAGACATTGGTGTACATATATCATATCACATGACCGACAATTGTCACGCCGAATTGATCCGCGGGTTTCCCGACGTAAAACTTTCTTATGAAACATTCGCACATAAGAAAGTTTTGAATGCAGACATTGTTCTGGCCATCCCGCAAGGCCAGAAGTGCTTTGTGTGGTTCACCACCAAAAAATCGCAGTGTGTGTGCTATGTACTGGAGCTGGGGGAACGAGGCCGCATTGCCAATGTCAAAGAATTTCCCGCGTCCTTTCACAAGGATCTTAGTTATGGAAGCATCTACTATGGAACATTTTTTGTCTTCCGCCACCGACCCTTTGTGGTGTTTGAGGACGTATTTTACTACAAGGGTGCCAGGGTGCAGAACCGACCTTATATCGATAAACTCGCTATTTTAGAGGCCACGATGTCGTCCGGCGTTGGGCGGGTGGCTGGCGCGAGAGGGTTTCTGTCATTCAACCTTCCCTTGTTGCACACTGATCCAGCAGAGCTTGTCAAAATGATTCACCCGCAGCAGAGAATTATGTATTTCCAGTACAGATTTCTCCGCAAAAACACTATTTATCGGTTAAAACCCTACGTGCTTTTGAAAAAAGACGCCGACGAGCATACCGACCCAATGGGTGCCGCCCGTCAGGGAGCTCCCAGACCAGCATACGATACCTCCAACAAACAACATAACCAGGACAGACCACACCGGCAACCCCACCCAATCGTTCACACATCCAAGACGACCCGGCCTGATCGGTTCCGAACCTTTAGTGTGCGGGCGTCCCTACAGAACGACATTTACTTTCTGTTTGAGAAGGGCATCCAAACCGACGTTGCTTATATTCCAGACTACAAAACAAGTGTCATGATGAACTCGCTATTTCGAAACATCAAGGAAAACGGGAATCTAGATGCGTTGGAAGAGAGCGACGACGAAGAGGAGTTTGAGGACGACCGCGAGGACAAGTATGTGGATTTACAGAAAGAATACGCTATGGTGTGTTCATTTCACCACAAGTTCAAGAAATGGGTGCCCCTCCGCGTTTCGCACAAATAAAATAACCACATTATACATATATGTCCGGAAGCGGAAATTCTATAGCCGGATACGGCGAAGTTGTTCCCAACAGCAATGTGCCTTTTAAAGACGCGGTGAATATAACGGGAGACACCTACGCAGGTAACTTTTCAAGCAACGAAATACCGCGTGCCCCACACGGAATGCCCCAACCATCCAGCAACGTGGTCGCTGCCTCTGGCAACTGGACAGGGAACCTAATGGGAGGCAAGCGAATAAAAAATATTGGTAAACTATATAAGATGAAGGCAGGAAGAAGATCACGAAAAGTACATCGCTCGAGGCGCGCCACATCCTTTAGCAAGTCCAGGAGAAACAAGTCGTCACGCAGCCGTCGTGTCAGTCGCGCCACTCGCACAAAACGCACCAAGGGTGGAAGGCGCGCAACAAAGCACCGACGCGGACGCCGAGTGCGTTCCAGAGGAAGACGTACACGAAGTTATCGTATGCGCGGAGGCACTGGATACACCCAATACCAGAGCAACGTGCCATACACCCCTGGATATGCTGTGGCCGACGTGAATGTCTCGCCTAGCCTCTCTGCCATTGCCAACCCCCCACCCTACACCACATACAACCACTGCCAGGACAACTACAACCACTATGATGCCACGCAGAAGTAAGACCCCGAACAACCCAGTTTTTGTGTACGTATCTCCGTACACAAATACCCATCCATCCCGTTGGTTCGCTCTCTAAGTTCAAAATTTGTTAATATATTAGCCAAAAAGAGTCCCTGTAAAAATGCAGAAAAGTGTCCTGAAAGTTTTTTTGGATTTGGGAAAATGGACAAAAATAATGTCCACTTTTGATTCTGTGAAATACTTTCCAGGGTACACGCACGTGAGACCATAATTGATTTTTATCGTCTCGTGGTGAAAAATAGATTGGTATTTTTGTGACGATAAAATTTCCCGAAATCATCGCGGTATTATCCGGCATTTTTTTTGTCTCACTATATTAAGGAAAAATGAGACAAAATGAGACTTTTTCAAGCCAAAAAAATGCCGAGATATACATATGTGAAAAATGTGACTTTAGATGTAGGAAAAAAAGTAACTGGGATTCACATATATTGACACGAAAACACAAAAGTGAGACAAATGAGACAAAAGTGAGACAAAAAAAAGCCTTTACGTGTGAAACCTGTTTGGGTAATTTGAATAGTCGGGCATCATATTATCGTCACAGACAGAAATGCGGTGTTTTTTCGTATGAAAAAAATGCCGAACAAAATGCCGGAAATCCGCCGGACGATCCGTCGTCTCCTGTTTTTCCAAACGCCCCGCAAGTTGGTGCATTGGACAAGGACAAGGTGATCATTGATTTGTTGCAACAGAACAACGAGTTGCAGCGCCATATTATCGAATTGTCCAAGACCGGAAACGTGACGAACACTACCAACACGACGACGCATACCAACAGCCACAACAAGACATTCAACCTGCAGTTCTTCTTGAACGAGACGTGCAAGGATGCGATGAACATCACTGACTTTGTGAATTCTCTCAAGTTGACACTGCAGGACCTGGAGAAGGTGGGTGAGCTGGGCTATGCCGAAGGCATCTCGCGCATGTTTGTGCAGGGACTGAACGACCTAGAAGTGAACCGGCGACCGATCCACTGCAGCGACCTCAAGAGAGAAATCATTCATATTAAGGACAAGGACCGGTGGGAGAAGGACACTGACAACCAGGACAGGCTGAAGAAGGCGATCAAGGATCTGTCCAACAAGAACATTATGCTGCTGGACGACTGGCAGAAGGAGAACCCCGGCTGCACCGAGTATGATCACAGGAAGAACGACATTTACCTGCGGATGGTGGTGGAGGCAATGGGGCCAGTCGACGAGCTCGCGGAGAGAAAGGACTTCGGGAAGATCATCCGAAGCATCGCGAAACACACCATTATCGACAAGTCGATATCCTGATTCACCATAACCAACACCGAGGTTATCGTGAATAATGACATTAGTTGGGGGCTGATCAATGGCTGCGACAGGCATCGGCGGTTATGAGGGGGGCAGAGGTATTCCCGGAAAAATGGGATATATTTCGGGGTAGCGTGTGGCGCGACCAATGTTGTTGTAGGGGTTCACGCCCAGTTGATTGTAGAAGGAACTGCATTTGTTGTCGGGTGTGCACACAGAAGCGTGTATGTTTTTGGCGCGACGAATGGCCGTAGACTGGGCTCCGATACCCGTCTCACCTGGCTTGTACTTGTTGTAGATGTAAGTGGCTCGGTTGGTCATTGCGCCGCCACCAGGAATGTCGCGCGTGCTTCTGCGTCCCCCCCCTCCCGTCTTTTTCTTGTAGAGAAACCCATAAGTGCCGTAGGCAAAGGCGCCTCCGCCGGCGCCATTAGTACGAGGTCTTCCAAACGTAGTTGAATCGCTCATCTGTATACTATAGCCCGACATTAATATCTGAATGTTCACTCGCATTCATTGACTAAAATGTAAACACCCAGTTTGTTTACATTTTACAATTACAATTACACTTACAATTACAAATCAATAGGTCTAGAGTCCGATGTGTATTTCAGCGCTCAGACCGAAATCGGTTGGTTGTTCTTAAGGAGGTCGTCTGCTGCAACTTCGCCCACCATATCCTCCGTCTCTTCGTCCTCGGTTCCTCCAATGAGGCGCATATTGGCCAACTCTTTCATGTAGCGAATGCTGGCCGTCTCAACCAGAATGCCGCCGGCATATACGCCATAGTTCATGAAATAGTCGTCGTTCTCCAGGGCAAAGTGGTAGATGTTGAATGTACCCTTGTGGGGATACACACGCGTCTCTTCCGTGAGAATGCAAGCGGGGAACCTATAGTGTCCGTCCGTCACGTAGGTGTGACCATTCACGCGGATCACTTCCTTCTTCTCGTGTTCGTCTTTGAAGAGACGATAAATCAAGAGGGAATGGCATCCAGTAATGACCAAATCATCGGTTGCGCCAGGAAAGTTCTCCTTGGGACACAAGTACAATTGGTCTGCAATGCGCTCGGGGTTGGCGAGGTGCGAAATCGTGCGCACGCCTAAATACTTGATGGGTCTGTACCCGTCCCGGAAGGTCTTGATCATATCGCCCTTGCGCAGGTTCTCTACATTCACTATTCCTCGCTCCGTCTCAATCTTGGAGCCTTCGAGGAAACAATTCAGTCGCAACACATTCACCAAATTGAAGAATTCGTCTTCCGGTGTATCAAAAAACCCGGTGGTTCCCTCAAACGTCTCGTGCATTGCGGTGGCACCCAGAAACATATTGGTGTAATCAAGCACTCCGTAGGTTCTCCACCACCGGATGTACTGGTCAAACACGGGGGCTCCATTGAACATATTGCTCATATCCGTCACGCTATTGGTGTTCCAGTTGTCGATATTCTTATCGAACACAAGAGCTCCCTTGAACATACTTGCCATGTTGCTGACATTGAACGTGTTCCATCCACCGATGTTCTGGTTGAACGCCGCGGCATCCTCAAACGTGTTGGACATATCGGTCACGTTGAACGTGTCCCAATCCTCAATGTCGCTGTTGAAGAGGGTGGCGCCTGAAAAGGTGCCGCGAAGATCAATCACGCTGGAGGGGAGACGGGGCGGAACCTGGGTCAATACGACACACCCCTTGAACCCGTTGTACAAACTACTGATGGAATCGCCAAGTCCCCATGTGGTTCTGGAGGTCTCGTCCAGTGCAACCACACTTGTTAAATAGGCGCCGCCATTATCGACCCAGGATCCGAGTCCAACCTCGTCCCCCACTTGGTCCCCTCCAAGTGTGGCGAATGTGCCATCGGTGACCACGATCTTCGCGGTAATGGTGGCAGTACCCGAAGTGTTTGTATAGGCGGGGTTATCACCTGCTTGTGTAGGCACATCATCGTTCCACGTAACAGCGTCATTTGTGGTCAGACCACTTCCGCCAGTGAGGGGGATGGTGAGCACCGCGCCATTCGGAACATCTGTGAAGGTAAATGTAAGTTGAGGCAACGTATTATTGAAAAAATCAGACAATGGGGTGATGCCAAATCCAGGCGTTCCAGAGTACTCGGTGATCATCGCGACTGCGCCATCGAACATTCTGTCGTAGTTCCCGGAGCCGACGTTGATGGTTGTCCAGTAGTAGATCTTTTGGTTGAACGCAGAGGCTCCGTAGAACATATAGCTCATATCAGTCACACTGGACGTGTCCCAGCGAACAATGGTTCCGTTGAAGGCGGCGGCATCGTTGAACATATTGTTCATATCAGTGACACTGGATGTGTCCCAGTTCTCGATGCTCTGGTTGAATACAGCGGCCCCGTTGAACATATTGTTCATATCAGTGATACTGGAAGTGTCCCACAGATCGATATTCTGGTTGAACGCGGCAGCGCCCTGGAACATGCGACTTGTGTTCTCTACAAGGATGGTATCCCAGGCACCAATCTCCTGGTTAAATGTGGTTGCTCCGTAGAACATATTGCTCATATCGGTCACCTTGGAGGTATCCCATACCCCAACACCCGTGTTGATCGGCGTGTTGAATGTTGCGGCTCCGTAGAACATATTGCTCATATCGGTGACACTCTCCGTGTTCCATCCACTGATGACTCCGTTGAAGGCGGTCGCGCCGTAGAACATATTGTTCATATCGGTGACAAGCGACGTATCCCACACGCCACCAGCAGCCGCGTTGATGTCTTGGTTGAATGCCGCTGCCCCGTTGAACATATTGTTCATATCGGTGACACTCGACGTGTTCCATCCACTGATGTCTCCGTTGAAGGCGGTCGCGCCGTAGAACATATTGCTCATATCGGGAACAAGCGACGTATCCCACACGCCACCAGCAGCCGCGTTGATGTTTTGGTTGAATGCCGCTGCCCCGTTGAACATATTTAACATATCGGTGACACTCGACGTGTTCCATCCACTGATGTCTCCGTTGAAGGCGGTCGCGCCGTAGAACATATGGTTCATATCGGTGACAAGCGACGTATCCCATACACCACCAGCAGCCGTAGCGATGTTTTGGTTGAATGCCGCTGCCCCGTTGAACATATTGCTCATATCTGTCACGTTGGCAGTGTGCCACAGACTAATGTCCTTGTTCATCAAGACGGCTCCTTGAAACATACTTGCCATGTTCGTGATGGTATCAGGTGACCTGATGGGTACATCTACCAAGATGGTACACCCGTCAAATGCGCTTGAGAAATCCGCAATGTTTGCCCCCAGTCCCCAATTAGTGACAACTCTCTCGTCACTCGCAACTACACTTGTTAGATATTCTTTTCCACTCCAACTGGCGCCGTTCCCGCTGCCCAAACTGGTGAAGGTTCCGTCCAGCATCGAAACCAGCGCAACAATTGTTGAGGTGAACCCCGACGTATTTTGGTAGGTGGGGTTGTTTGTAAGAGTTTCTCCTGTTCCGTTCCATATGAGATTATCATTTTCGGTAACGCCTGACAATCCGGTAAGAGGAATGGTAAGCGTCTCATTATTGGGGACATCCGTGAAGGTAAAGGTGAGAGTCGTCAGTGGCTGATTGAAGAATACAGACGTGGGGGTGCCACTAGTGCCACCAAACCCAGTTGTATTCTCATATTCGGTGATCATTGCAGTGGCGCCTACGAACATGTCTGCATAGTTTCCGGCAACGACGCTGAGCGTGTTCCAATAATAGACTCGTTGGTTGAAGAGGGATGCTCCGTTGAACATATTCTGCATATTTGTGACATTGGATGTATCCCAGAACATGAGGTTTTGGTTGAACCCGGACGCACCATTAAACATATCACTCGTATCCGTCACATTGGTCATTGTCCAGCCAGCGATCCCCTGGTTGAACCCAGTTGCCCCTTGGAACATTCCGCTCGTGTTGACAACGCTGGATGGTATCTGTGTAGGTACGCTTGTCAGGGATGTACATCCATTAAAAGCCTGTGAAAAGCTGGCAATACCTTCTCCTAGTCCCCACTGGGTTGTCTCCGAATTGTTTCTGGCAACCACGCTAGTCAAATACTCCGCGCCTGTCCATCCAGTGAGACCGCCGAATCTTGCAAAAGATCCGTCGATCATATTGATGGATAATGTAAACGTTGCCACCGCACCAGTGTTGTTTGTGTAGGAGGGATCATCTGTAGGCGTCGATTGCGGCTGGTTTGCCCAGACAAACGTATCGTTGTCGGTTATACCAGAGGAACCGGAAAGCGGCACCACAATTTGTTGCAGGTTGGGCACACTTGTGAAAGTAAGAACCAACTCGGGACTGGGTTTGTTGAAAAAGGCTTCAGTGGGAGTAGTTCCGAACCCGGTAACCCCTGTATAGGTTGTAATCATAGCAGCCGCTCCCAGGAACATGTCTGTATAATTTCCGCTCAATACGCTTTGGGTGTTCCAGTAGTATATCTTTTCGTCGAATATCGTGGCGCCGTTGAACATATTGCTCATATTGGTCACATTGGACGTGTCCCAAAGCACGACGTTTCCATCAAATGCCGTGGCGCCCTGAAACATACTGGTCATATTGGTGACACTGGACGTGTTCAGCAATTCAATGTTCTGATTGAACGCCGTGGCGCCCTGGAACATACTGGTCATATTGGTGACACTGGATGTATCAAGGGTTTCAATGTTCTGGTTGAACGCCGTGGCGCCCTGGAACATACTGGTCATATTGGTGACACTGGATGTATCAAGGGTTTCAATGTTCTGGTTGAACGCCGTGGCGCCCTGGAACATACTGGTCATATTGGTGACACCAGAGACATCCAAATTAGAAATCGACTGATCAAATGAGGTTGCGTCTTGGAACATGCTTGCTATTTCAACAAGATTGGGTGTAGTCCATGACCCGATGCTCTGGTTGAACGTGGACGCGCCCTGGAACATACTGGTCATATCCGTCACCTTGGAGATATTCCACGTCCCGGCTCCGGTATTGGCGTTGATCGATGTATTGAAGGCCGTGGCTCCATTGAACATATTGTTCAAATCGGTAACCTCGGTGGTATCCCAACCAGTGATGACTGCATTGAAAGCGGTCGCTCCTTGGAACATACTGCTCATATTGGTCACGTTTGTAGTGGTCCATGAATCGATGCTCTGGTTGAACGCGGTCGCTCCTTGGAACATACTGCTCATATTGGTCACGTTTGTAGTGGTCCATGAATCGATGCTCTGGTTGAACGCGGTCGCTCCTTGGAACATACTGCTCATATTGGTGACGTTTGCAGGCGACACGGACGGCACCTGTACCAAAGCACTGCAATCAAGGAATCCTTGGGACATATCCGTGACAGAACCACCAAGTCCCCAGGTGACCGGTGTATCGGTTTCGGTAACTACATTTGTCAAATATTCGCCACCGGTCCACACCCCACCGAGTTTGGTAAATATACCATCAATCATTCTTACTGACGCGGTGAGGGTAGATACTCCGCCCGAACTATTTGTATAGCTGGGACTATTTGTAATCTGAAGTTGCGACCCGCTCCAATTGATGATATCGTTTGCGGTAATTCCGACTCCACCTGTAAGCGGAATAGTGACAGCCCCATCATTGGGTACATCTGTAAAGGTGAATGTTATACGCGCCAGAGGCACATTGAAAAAGTTGGGGTCAGGTGTGGATCCGAAGTCAGGGTTGCTAGAATACGTAGTAGCCATCGCGGTTGCGCCAGAGAACATATCCGCGTAATTTCCACTTACAACGTCAGTGGTCTCCCAGTAGTAAATCTTTTGGTCGAACACCCCGGCTCCATTGAACATATTGCTTAGATCAGTGACACTCGAGGTATCCCAAGGAACAATTTTTCCGTTAAACGCGACCGCCCCTTGGAACATACCAGCCATACTGAGTACATTCGATGTATCCCACACACCGATGTCCTGGTTGAAGGCGACCGCCCCTTGGAACATACTGCTCATATCGGTCGCGCTTGCGGTGTTCCACACACCGATGTCCTGGTTGAAGGCGACCGCCCCTTGGAACATACTGCTCATA
>ERZ807291.4803-NODE-4803-length-17562-cov-10.792197_pt1 | contig 17562 bp, 17 predicted proteins | sample MGYA00521257_ERZ807291 | MGnify/ENA primary metagenome ERZ807291 (study PRJEB31413, sample SAMN03169783) | marine metagenome | biome: Marine; feature: Water; material: Subsurface seawater | place: North Sea | collected 2011-04-28 | depth 1 m m ... | reverse complement strand
TGACAGCGGACGGCCTCGATGGAGCCGTATTACCACCCTTTAGCGGGACCGAGATCGAAGGCTTAAATCTCTATCCTGACCCGCCTGAGATCGAGCGCACCTTCGTCGATGGCGCTATCGTAGGCACACGCATAGAAACTACATCGATGGTCCCGATTGATAGCGGTAACGTTGTGATACCAGAGATCTCCATCCCCTGGTGGAATGTCGAGACAGATCAGCTAGAGGCCACGGTTATACCAGCGACCAGGCTAACTATCGCCAACGTCAACGGCGAAGTCCCTGCAGAACAAACTGTAGCCAGCACAGAAAACCTAGAAGAATTATTAGCTCAACTACCGGTAATCGATCAGGACATGATTGATGAACAAGCAGAGGCAGAATTTATCGAAGTCGAAGCAGCTTGGTTTAATTTCACGATAGCCGCCGCGATCATTATCGCACTGTTTAGCATCTACAAGCTGGTCATTGCAGGTAACAAGCGCGAGATAACCGAATACATACAGCAGATGAAATATCGGCTCGCAGAGAAATACAGCCCCGAAAACAACGAGGGTGTCGCCTATAAGCAGTTGGCAAACGCCTGCTCCAGCCGCGACTTAAACTCGATTCGCCACACACTCATCAAATGGTGCGATCACTACATCGAGGGACGTCGTGTCTTCAGCATGGAAGACATTCTCCAACAGACAGAATCATCAGATCTTCATTCACACGCCAAAGCTATCCAAACAGCCCTGTTCCAGTCCAAGAACGGTCAAGCAACAGAAGACTCATTCGATGCGAAGTCCCTATTACAACTGGTTTCCCAACTGAGAAAGAGTAAGCAGAAGGTGCAGAAGAAACAGCACAAAGAAGATCAGTACTCCCTTCCTCCTCTTTATAAGACCTAGCAAAGCGCCACAGCCCCATTGAACCTATGAGCAACTCCCGCCTGGTCTATAGCACCGAAGACTCTTCACGCTGCCCCGGCTGTCATAAGCCTCTACGCAAGTGCCTCTGTCGCCTCGTGCAAGACAAGGGCAAGCCTAGACAGGTAATCGATCCCGCAATACGAATCAGTCGAGAGTCGAAGGGCAGGAAAGGCAAAGGTGTGACAATACTCTCGGGGTTCGAGCTTGGTGAAACGGAACTCAAAACGCTAGCGAAGAAGCTTAAGGCTCTATGTGGCTCGGGTGGCACCGTGAAGAATGGCATGATCGAAATCCAGGGCGATCATCGCGAATCATTGAAACAGGAACTTGAGAAGCAATTTACGAACGTGAAACTAGCGGGCGGCTAGTCAAAGCCATTAAGAACGAAATCCGGTTAATCCCGAACAAAGTCCCTGCCCATAGCACTTCTTACACAAACAGCGCTAGCACGTTGAAGCTAGCCCATACGTCGCAGACCGGTCAGGGCAGGTAATTTCGATTTCAATCCCGAGAAACACAGTCTTAACTCTCGCAATAACGCCTTCTGCTGCACAGCACTGGCTGATCTCTCTCGATAGTTCACTCTCACATAGAGATCGGTAAGCTCCGTCATCGGCTCTGCCAGCTCAGGCCTAGTTGCACAAACACGGTTACTGAACGCGATAGGACCCTCCCCGGGTTCGCGGCACAAGCCGATCTTCTCTAACTCTTTGCACACACTGAGATAGATTCTATTAATCGGCGTGCGCTTAACTCTGGGCTCTATGTTTATTACTGTCAATCCTACGGCAAGCAGCACGATCATGGCGAGGACGGACATGAGCAGAAGAACCTTCTGCTCTGTGACTATACCAAACAGCCTCTCGAACAATTCAAACTGTACGTCTTCATCATAGTTCACGACCAGCTGATTCCACTCATACTCTAGGGCATCTAATCGCAGACGCATGGAGTTCAACCAACCGATACTTCCCAGCCGCGATGCTGAGAATAGATCGTCCTCCATAAAAGCAGGGTCATCGCTTAGTGCGTCTTGCACCCCATCTTCGATTCGCTCTGGCGATACCGCACCGGTTGGATCAAAGCGTACCCAGCCCTCTCCTTCGAGCCAGACTTCACTCCAGGCGTGAGCGTTGTATTGATATACCATTAGATAATCTTCGTAAGGATTCGCCTCTGCGCCCTGATATCCAACAACTACTCTTGCTGGAATCCCTACGGCGCGCATCAAATAGGTGAAGGTGCTCGCATAGTGCTCACAGAATCCTGCCATAGTGTCGAACAGAAACTCATCTATTCTCACCTAGCGCCGGCGGGTTCAGCGTGTAGAAATATTCGTTCTGCTGAAAGTGCGCTAACACGGAAATAACGTACTGCCTGTCCGTCGCAGCGGTCGCGCGTAACTGTCTGGCAAAATCGAGACTTCGCTCATTGCCCTCTTCAGGCAATCGCAGGCTTCTATTGCGCATACTATCAAGGAGCAAAACGTCGGTTTGATTGCGCATATAAGAGTGAAGGTCGTAACTGAGTCGTTGCGTAATACGGCCATTGTTAAACAACTCCAAATTTCGACTGCGGAATAAGTCACCATCAACATCTTGGGCTAGATGCGAACCAAAGAGCCATGGCTGCTGCGTCGGCTCCAGAATGACATTATAGGTAATAGGCTGGCCTATTATTCTAATCCTGTCTTCATAGCTGATTCCAAAATCGGCCAAAGCCGAGGCCACCGAATAAGACGACGAAGAACGGGTTCGGGTCGAAGTAAGCCCATCGAAATTATCGAGAACTAATCCACGCCAATACAAATCTCTGTGTTCGGGCTCCAAGCCTCCTTCAAACTGCACACTGATGCAAGCTCCGCAGAACGAGCTAGCTGACTTATATCCCCTGGCGTCATCTCATCGGTAACCCCCTTAGAGTCTATCCCGTTCTGCATCGGCACAGCCCACAGCGGCGCGATACGCGGAAACACCATAAACAACAGTATAGCCAAAGGAAATGCCTGAAGTACTATCTTGATGGCAAGCTTCGTCGTCCCCGCGCTGTCCGAGACAAGGGCTGAACGATTCAGAGAGATCATCGCCCCGATGACTACAGCTATGACCGCCGTTATATAAATAGTAGTCAAGACACTCTGCGAGTACAGGAATGCCAGCATAGACATAACGAAGCACAGCGATATCACCACATAGATATCACGCTTCTGGCGCATTTCGATTAATTTAAAAACGAAACCGAGCGCTAACAGGCTCGCCGCCGAATCGAGCCCTATACCTATATTACGGATCTGCGAAACCGAAACGAAGAGAGTGAATAAAACGACGGCCACCCGCATCATACGCCCCGGATAGTCCAGCTTGCCGTTAAAGATGAGAACCCGCCAGCAGACACAAAGCAGCGCGATGCCGCTTATCCTCATCGGCATGCGAATGCTTTGTGGCAAGAGAACCAGCACTACAGCGAACAGGATCCATATCAATGCCGGCCGCGGAATTTGGTAGCTAAGCTCCACTAGTCAACTCCAAATAGCGCGAGAGCACGCAACAATTTCTTTCTATTCTCCGGCCCAGTCGCCGGCGCGAATTCGCTGCCTGGAATGCGCATGCCAAATGCAGTACCCGTCCTGGATAGCTGTAACACGCAGAAACACAGGCGAGACAGCCGCTCCTCATCGTTAAACCCGCAGAACATATCCCAATCCAGCCATATTTTGTTGTCTACGTAGTCCACGAACTGCTTAAGCTGCATCCCCTGCCCTCTGGCAACAGTCTTCCACGCCACCTGACGAAGAGAGTCGCCAGGCACATAGTCTCTCAAACCATAAAAGTCTTCACTACCCTCTCGATTGATAGCAGAGTCGCTACTACCGCTAGAGCCTGAGTCGAACTGATTCATAGCAAAAGGTATGGGCGCGGATACACGAGACAGCGCATATTCAAATCGAGTACAGACCAAGCACGACAGAGTCCCAAGGGATATCGAGTTAGTACTCTTAACAGCGGCGCCTTAAACTCTCCGCGCTTTAAAGCCTGAGCAAATATCCCAACTTCTTCCGCATCTGTGATGGACAGATCAACATAGCTTGTCGTTGATCCAGGGAAATTCAACTCGAGAGATTCATAGCTTCGCTTCGCAGTGCGCGACAGTTGCACGCGGAAACAAGCCTCCTCACCGCAGAACACGTCTTGCGACGAACGGCTAGTAAGGGTCAACTGATTAAGATTGTTGAAGCTATACAGAATAGAGAGAATGAATAGACTGGCCATTTGAAAAGCCAAGGCAAACGCCAGGCTGACCGCATAATTAATCGCGGCAATCAGAACCAGGCCGGCGGAAAAGACAAACAGCAAACCGCTTCGTGTGGGCACGATGTAAATATTCTTACGATTAAGCGTAGCCTGATCCAGTGTTGGAATTCGCTTAGCCAACCAACGCTGATAGTTCTTGCTGAGTGTTTCCCGTAGACTTAATGCCATCGCGATTACTCGGGGAATGATTGTGAGTTCGATGTGTGCCTTACAGCGAAAAGATCTACTCGATTACATCGACTTCGTTTAACAGCCTTTGTACTAACGAGGCACCGCTGCGCCCGGCGTCATCCATTGTCGCACGTAAGCGGCGCTCTACAACCGAAGGCAAAATAGCCTGGACATCCTCCGGCACCACGTGATTACGCCCGCACATGAGAGCCCAGGTTTTAGCTGAACGCATTATTGCAAGGCTGCCTCTTGGCGACAGACCAAAATGAAACTCGTCCTTCCCTCTAGTGAAAGCGATCAACCTTTGCACGTAGTCCAGCAGGGAATCGCTGGCATTGACTTCGGCAGACTAACGACGAAAGGCAATAACTTCTTCCAACGAAAGACACTGGTTAACTGCCTCAACCTTGTCACGCTCTGTATTCATCTCCAATAATTCGCGCTCGGCTCGATGATCGGGATAGCCAAGCCGCAGGCGCATGAGAAAACGATCGAGTTGGGATTCTGGTAACGGATAAGTACCCGCAAGCGTAACCGGATTCTGCGTGGCGATAACGAAGAAAGGCTCGGGAAGGCTTCTTGTCTCTCCCTCAATAGATACCTGACGCTCTTCCATGGCCTCTAACAGAGCACTTTGGGTCTTGGGCGTAGTTCGGTTTATCTCATCGGCGAGCACGAGCTGGCTAAAAATAGGCCCGGGATGAAACAAAAACTCGCTGGTAGTTTGATTAAAGATTGAGATGCCCAATATATCTGCCGGCAACAGATCACTGGTGCCTTGAATTCGGTTATAACTAAGACCCAACGCCTTTGCCAGGGCATAATATAAAGTTGTTTTCCCCATACCCCGGCAAATCTTCAATGAGTAGGTGGCCGCCAGAAACTAGACAGCAAAGAGCAAGCCGGATCTGATGCTCCTTGCCGAGTAGCGCCTTACTCACCTCGGCAACAGTGGTTCGCACCTGCTGCGATAGTTTATTGTCTATTAGATCGACCTGATCTGGCATGTTTTTTTCGGCATTAGCGGATAACATCGTCTACTCACCTGTCTACTTCTTCGACTTGGCCTACACTCAAACGAAAACCGATTCTACTCCGCTGCTTCGGCAGCTTTCTTGCTTGCCTTCTTTGCCTTCGCCGCATCGTTACGCAGGTTTTCGAGACGCTTGAGATAGATCTCATCCACATCACCGGTTACGTACTCGCCGTTAAATACTGAGCATTCGAACTCTTCGACATCGGGATTACCCTCTGCAGCGGTTGAGATAAGATCATCCAAATCCTGATAGATTAACCAGTCAGCTCCTATGGCTTCCTCAATTTCCTTTTCTGTCTTACCCGAGGCGATGAGTTCCGCTGCGGCTGGCATATCAATACCGTACACATTCGGATAACGAATCGCAGGAGCAGCTGAGGCGAAATAGACCTTGGCCGCGCCTGCATCACGTGCCATCTGAATAATCTGTTTGCAGGTAGTCCCTCGAACGATTGAATCATCGACCAGCAAGACATTCTTGCCCTTGAACTCAAGGTCGATCGCATTTAGCTTCTGCCGTACACTTTTCTTGCGCTGGCTCTGACCAGGCATGATGAAAGTACGACCTATATAACGATTCTTTACAAAGCCTTCGCGAAATTTCAAACCTAATCGATTTGCCAGCTCCAGGGCCGCCGTGCGACTCGTGTCGGGTATAGGAATAATTACATCGATATCATGAGCTGGACGCACACGCTCGATCTTGTCAGCGAGACGCTCCCCCATTCGCAGACGAGCCTTATAGACCGATATGCCATCCATCAATGAATCGGGACGCGCAAAATAGACATGCTCGAAAATGCAGGGTGTATGTCTGCCAGGCTCTGTACAAACCTCGGTATGCAATTGCCCTTCAATATCTATGTAGACAGCCTCGCCAGGCGCGACATCCCGCTCTATCGTGAACCCTTGAGAATCTAGGGCTACGCTCTCTGAGGCAATCATATACTCCTTCTTGCCCTTCTTCGTCACCCTGCTGCCAAACACCAAGGGGCGTATGCCATTTCTATCCCTGAAACCTACGATGCCGTATCCAGACAGCATGACAACTGCGGCGAATCCCCCGCGACAACGATTATGCACACCGGCAACGGCGGCAAACACATCGACAGGCAGAGGCTTCATCTTGTTACGACGCTGTAACTCGTGAGCGAAGACATTTAACAAGACCTCCGAGTCGGAGTCAGTGTTGATATGGCGAAGGTCTTCTTTGAACAAATCGCGACTAAGCTCTTTGCTGTTTGTAAGGTTGCCATTGTGCGCCAGGCACAGGCCATAGGGAGAATTCACATAGAATGGCTGAGCAAGAGCGGGGCTTGAGCTTCCAGCTGTGGGATAGCGCACGTGGCCTATCCCCATATTGCCCGTTAGCCTGCGCATATGACGAGTGCGAAAGACATCTTTCACCAGACCGTTATCCTTGCGCAGATTCAACTTGCCGTTGTCACTGGTCATAATACCTGCAGCATCCTGACCTCGGTGCTGCAGTACGGTTAAAGTGTCATAGAGACAGACACCAACGTCCTTGCTTGCAACCACACCAACCAATCCACACATAGTACGCTCCGCGATTAAACGTATTTAAGGCGTCGGCTCGACGCTATTCATATCCCCGATAAAGACCTGCGACTTTTCAATCATGTCCATCCCATAGGGAATCAACTGTGATTGTTGCCACAACTGTGTTTCCGAAACGAACATGCTGGTAAAAAAAAGAATCACCAACACGATTATCACACCCCTGGCTACACCAAAGGCGGCACCAAGAAGACGGTCGGCTAACTTCAAGCCGGTGATCGTCAGCAGCTTAGACATGAGAAAGTTTAGAAACGTCCCCAGCATCATTACAATCACAAAGAGAATGGCAAAGGCCGTTACATAACGAATGCCATCGTTCTCGATCATCCCAGTCATCATTCCAGCCAGAGGCTCACTGTAGACTCTGGATACCAGCAAGGCGGCGATCCAGGTTAACAACGAGAGAACTTCCTTTATCAGTCCCCGCCAAAGGCCAAACGCCGACGAGAGCACCGTGATTATAAGAATGACTATATCGACTTGATTGAATGCCATTTGCTAACCGGTGCTCGCTATAGCCGCTCGAGTTCATAGCGAACTACTAGACCTGCCAAACTAAATTCTTCTTGCAACTCCCTCTGATACTCATTTACCTGGCCTCTATCTAGCCACGGCCCAACGAAAACACCGGTCAGAGAACCCTGATCACTGCTGATATCGCGTGTATAAGCCTTGTAACCGGCTTCCTGTAGACGCGCTAATAGATTGTTCGCGTTTTCTGCATCGGAAAAAGAGCCCAGTCGGACACTCCACCCCTGAGGCAGACCCGTATCACTGAGCGCGGGAACTTCGCGACTAAATACCGCTTGGGATTCGGTGATTTCGACCTCTGCCGCAGGCTCTTCAATGTCAACAACCTCTTCGATCTCCGACACCACCTCTTCGATAAGATTCACGGTAGTCGCGGTCGCCGGCTCAATGGGCTGTGTATCACCAACGATCACGGGGCGCGACTGAACAGGCTCCGGCATGATAGAGATAATGGGAGTATCGGGAATGCGGCTTGTTACCGGGGCTTCGTAGCTGCCCTGGCCATCAAAAATGATAGGCAAGAAAATTAAGGCTAGGGCGAGTAGCACGACAGTACCGACGATTCGTTGTTTGGCGCCCTGATTCAAGCCGTAACCACCTCAATATTAATATGATTGCTGGTCTTCGTACCCGCTAGCGTTTCAAGCCTGCTCACTGAGCCCGTGAACAGCCGCCACGGTAAGGAAAGAGCCTGTCACTAACACCAAGTCAGGTCCTTCGGTCTCAGCACAGGCGGCTCTATAGGCCGATTGTACGTTGTCGAATTGGAAAATCTGGCCGCGATCACCACCAATTCGCACGCTTTTCATGGTTTGTGCCACTTCATCTGCGGCCATACTGCGAGCCTGATCGACCTGCGCAATATACCAGATGTCTACGCAGTATTCTAAGGCTGTGATCATTCCTAGCACATCTTTATCCGCCATCATGGCAAGCACCACCACTACGCGCCCAAGCTCCGGATTGAGGTCCTTGTATCGCTGCACTCTGGCGGCAAGTTGCTCCATTGCGGCAGGGTTATGCGCTACATCGAAGATGACACTTCTACCGGTGATGCAGTCCCTTCTGACTTCAAATCTGCCTGCAAGCACCAATTCAGTGAGCGCCACGTCGACAATCTCATCTTTCATCCCAATAGGCAGTAAATTTATGGCCTGTATCGCGGCGGCCACGTTACTCAACATGAGACTAGTGAGAGGGAGGTCTGGATAGCATTTAGATATTCCCTCTCTAGTTAAGCCCCTCCATTGCCAGCTAGCCCCATCGGGGCTCTCAATTATGTGGAAATCATGACCGAGAACCAACAAGGGTGAACCCAACTCCTGCGCTCTATTGATAATAGCGGACGGAGGGCTCATTCCACCGAAGACAGTAGGAGAATAAGCACGCATAACGCCAGCCTTCTCGGCAGCGATAGACTCAATGTCATTGCCCAGCCAATCGGTATGATCGATACCTATGCTACTGATAATAACGACATCGGCGTCGACTATATTCACCGCATCGAGACGACCACCCAGCCCGACCTCAAGCAGGGCAACATCGACCCGCGACTCGCGAAATAAGTAGAGTCCTGCCAGTGTTGCGTACTCGAAGTAACTTAGAGATTCGCCTTCCCTTGCGGCATCGATCGCTTCCAGAGCGGCGACAAGCAATTCGTCGTCAATGCTCTGTGAGTCTATGCGTATGCGTTCATTGAAGGCATGGATATGAGGAGAGGTATAGCAGCCGGTTTTATATCCTGCCTGCAGCAAGATAGCTTCCATGGTCGCAACGCAGGAACCCTTGCCATTGGTACCAGCGACTGTGACTACAAGAGAATCGGGCGTCTCTAGCTGCAGCCGCTGTGCAACACGCCTAGTGCGATCAAGGCCGAGCTCGATCTCGCGTGGATGCACACTGGAGATATACTCCAACCAGGAGTCTAGGGAACTTCCTTTGGCGGGCATTGCTTTAACTCAGATGATTTATGAGGCGGAGCGCTTGAAATAGAGTAATTTATCTAATATCGACGCTATCTTGCCGCGCACATTCTTGCGATGAACAATCATATCAATCGCTCCATGCTCGAGGAGAAATTCGCTACGCTGAAAACCCTCGGGCAACTTAACTCGCACTGTCTGGCGAATGACATCCGGGCCGGTGAACCCCACTAACGCATTCGGTTCAGCAATATTTACATCGCCGAGCATGGCCAGGCTAGCAGAAACCCCACCATAGACCGGATCAACCAGAACCGAGATATAAGGCAGAGAGTTTTGTTTAAGCTTCTCTAATGCGGCCGAGGTCTTCGGCATTTGCATGAGAGAGATCAATGCTTCCTGCATACGCGCCCCACCACTGGTGGAGAAACACACCAGGGGAAGACCCTGAGCTATGCAGGTATTAACAGCCTGAGTGAATTTTTCGCCAACGACTGCGCCCATCGAACCCCCAATAAAGCTGAATTCGAAGGCTGCAACGATTACAGGAATCTCTTCGACCTTACCCTTCACGACAATAAGTGCATCCTTCTCGCCAGTGCCCTTCTGAGCAGCGCTAAGTCTGTCTTTATACTTCTTCAAGTCTTTAAACTTCAGCAGATCAACTGGCTCCATATCGACATTGAGCTCTTCCTGATCGCCAGCGTCCAGAAATAATTCTATGCGGCGTCTGGCGGTTATCCGCAGGTGGTGCTCACATTTCGGGCAAACATCAAAGTTATCGCTGAGCGATTTCGTGTAAAGCATCGCGTCACAGCGCGGACATTGCTTCCAGGTACCCTCGGGAACAGCAGATTTCTTTGCATCTTTTGGAGCATTCGCAATCGAAGGTAAAATTTTATCTATCCAGCTCATTCTCTAGTCCGTCTAAGCAGTCAGTAGGATATTACACTAGTTTGTCTAAGGCTTCTCTTGCCTGCGCGATAACCTGTGTAGTCTCGCCTAAAACAGCAGGACCTTGCTCTATTTGATCGGCCAGCAGAGCAATTTTTTCAACAAGAGCACTACCTATAATAACTCCGTCGGCTAGTTGGCCCATAGCCCCAGCACTACTTGCGTCTTTAATACCAAACCCGATCACAATCGGCAGCTTTGTGCGCTCTCTCAGATTGCTGATATTCGCCGTTACCGACTCAAAATCAGTCAACGCGGCTCCGGTAACTCCCTTCAAGGACACATAGTACAAATACCCACTACAGAGCGCCGTAATATCGGCCACACGATCATCCCTGGTTGTCGGGGCGACCAGAAATATCGTATCGATCTCACTCTCTCGCAGCATGGCATGCAAGTCGTGAGCCTCAGCTGGCGGCAAATCGACGATCAACACGCCATCCACGCCCACACTGCTAGCCGTATCGACGAAAGTCTTGTAAGTCATTATCTCGATTGGATTCAGATACCCCATCAGCACGATGCCCGTCTGCGCGTCTGTCTGCCTAAACTGTGCTACTAGCTCTAACACCTGCTTGAGTGTTGTTCCTTTTGACAGGGAGCGCTCTACACCTCGCTGAATTACCGGCCCATCAGATGATGGATCACTAAAGGGGATCCCTAGTTCAATAATATCTGCACCCTGCTCGACCAGCTTGTGCATTAAGGCACTCGTAGTATCGAGGTTCGGGTCACCCGCAACGAGGTAGGGTATCAATAACTTCCTCTTGGCCGCTGCGGCCTTCTGCGCTATGTGCTCTATTCTGCTCATGGTTTTCTCTAGGTCTTTTTACCGCGCCTGCTATATTTTATTTTCTACAAAAGTTCTCGACTATCGCTTTCTCTAGAGCTTGATACTTTCGATCTTCGCAACTGTCTCTATATCCTTATCGCCACGTCCCGACAGGTTAAGAATAATACACTTATCCTTCGGCATCGTTGCCGCTAGCTTCATCGCATAGGCCACCGCATGGCTAGACTCCAGCGCAGGTATTATTCCTTCGAGTCGCGTCAACTTGTAAAACGCCTCCATGGCTTCTTTATCGGTTGCGTCTACGTAATTAACCCGCTTCAAGTCTTTCAACCAGGAATGCTCTGGGCCTACGCCTGGATAATCCAATCCCGCAGAAACCGAATGAGTTTCCAGAATTTGTCCTGCCGCATCAGACATTAGATACGTTCTATTACCATGCAATACGCCAGGCGAGCCCGCACTTAGTGGGGCTGCGTGTTGACCGGTCGCGATACCATGACCACCCGCTTCTACACCATACATAGCGACAGAATCATCTTTCAGAAATGGATGGAACAGCCCAATGGCGTTTGAGCCACCACCCACACAAGCCACCAATGCATCAGGCAAGCTGCCTATCTGCTCCAGTGACTGCTCCCGAGCTTCCCTGCCGATAATACATTGGAAGTCGCGCACAAGTTTCGGGTACGGGTGCGGGCCAGCTACAGTGCCAATAATATAGTAGGTGTTATCTACGTTGGTCGCCCAGTCGCGTAGCGCTTCATTCATTGCATCTTTTAATGTGCACGAGCCAGAATTTACCGAAATTACGTTCGCTCCCAAGAGCTTCATGCGATAAACATTTGGCGCCTGCCTCACAATATCATCGGCGCCCATATAGACATGGCACTCTAGGCCCAGTCGCGCAGCTACGGTAGCGCTGGCAACACCGTGTTGCCCTGCTCCGGTCTCTGCAATGATACGTGTTTTTCCCATGCGCTTAGCGAGCAGCGCCTGTCCGATAGTATTGTTAACCTTATGTGCTCCGGTATGATTCAGATCTTCTCGCTTGAGATACAACTTCGCGCCCCCCGCCGCATCGGTCAGGCGCTCTGCAAAATACAGGGGAGATGGTCTTCCCACATAGTGCTTTAACTCATAGTCATACTCTGCCCAGAACTCCTTATCCGAAGATAGGCTCTCATAAACCTCGGCTAATTCTTCGACTGCCGCTATGAGGGTTTCGCCAACAAATATTCCACCGTAGGGGCCAAAATGCCCTGTGGCATCGGGCCCATCAAATTTAGCCGGATCAACGTTAGTCCCAGGCGCTTCACTATTGATCACTTGCTTTTACTCCTTCGATAAATGATTTCATCTTTTCAACATCCTTAATCCCCTTACTCGCCTCAACGCCGCTGCTCACATCGACACCGAAGGGCCTGACTGTTTCTATCGCCAGTCTCACATTATCTGGAGCAAGTCCGCCCGCCAACACCAATCGTGACTGCTGGCGCTCAGACAACCGTTCAACTTTATTCCAATCGAATGTCTTACCTGTTCCACCCGGCATTATCGAATCATAGCTATCCAACAAGATATAGCGGGCAGAATCGTATGGCGCAATAAGCTCTTCCAGGTTGCTGTCACCCTTTACCGCAACTGCCTTCATATATGGCAGGGCAAACTGATCACAAAATTCCGGCGATTCGCTTCCATGAAACTGCAGCAGATTAACTGAACCGGTCTGTATTACACTACGCACTAACTCCGGCTCTGGATCGACGAATAGGGCTACTACGGCTACATAATCCTCAAGTCCGGCCGTGATCCCAGCCAGCTCATCAACAGTTACCGCTCTTGGGCTTTTTGGGTAAATGACCACCCCTATAGCGTCCGCGCCGAGCTCGGCCGCAGCCAAGGCATCCAGCGCCCGTGTAATACCGCAAATTTTAATCCAGGTTTTTTGCAAGGTGGGTCTTGAGGCTAATGAAAGATGAGTATTCTAGCAAATAGACCGATTCGCGCCTATCAGGCAGAGAGAAAAAGTTTGCAATGCAGCCCTGTCTAGACTGCCAGCAATAGCCCGGGCAGTGCGAGCTCCGTTGGCAGCTGAGCACTTTCAGGGTAAGCCACCCCAACCAGATACAACCCGTCAGGCGGCGCAGTCGGGGCCGCCAGGGTTCGGTCCTTACTAGACAGCAAATGGGAGATCCAGCTTGGGTCTTGCGCTCCCCTGCCTACCTCTAACAGCGAACCGACTATATTGCGAACCATATGCTGAAGAAATGCATTGGCTTTTATGTCAAATATTAGAATCCCGCCTTGGCGGTATATCTTTGTGTGCATCACATTGCGCATGGCAGTCTTCGACTGACATCCTGCCGCGCGAAAGGAAGTAAAATCTTGTTCTCCGAGTAAGGATTGAGCTGCGGCGTGCATGGCCTGATCGTCTAACTCCCTTCGCACATAGGTCACCCTGCCATTCAACATCGCCGATTCGGTATCACGCCTGTATATGAGATACATGTACCTTCTAGACAGGGCGCTGAAGCGCGCATGAAAGTCCTCGCCAACCTTGCGTGACCATAACACCCGTATCGACTTAGGCAGCAAACTATTTGTCCCCTCAGTCCATGCTTTGTCGCCTCTGTCTATTTCACTCTCAAAGTGGACAACCTGGCACGTGGCATGGACCCCCGCATCAGTCCTTCCAGCACAAGACACGACAATCGCACGGTCTGCTATCTTGCTAAGCGCTGTCTCAACATATTGCTGAACGGTTTCTTGCTGAGGGGATTTCTGTTTCTGCCATCCAGAATACGCCAGACCATCATATTCGATGCCTAGTGCAAAGCGCTGTTGCTTTGTGGGGGATTTCTCGTGAGTTGACACAGGTCTTTTAGACGCAAGTAGTAATGGGTGGGCAAGAAAGCAGACTAATCGCCTATAGTACCTAGCAGCTTCGTCGCTTCTGCGATTTGCTCATCAGAACCTTCCCTGATGACCTCTTGCAAAATTTCCTTAGCACCATCTGCATCGCCCATCTTCTGATAGGCATACGCTAGCTCTAACTTAGTTGCCGTCTCGTCAGCATCGGAAAGCATGTCGACCTCTTCGATATCGTCGACTGATTCTATTTCGATCTCGTTGTCGGAGAGAAAATCGAGGTTATCTTCTTCAAGCAATTCGTCTTCAGAAGATTCTGCGCTATCCACTATTACGTCGGCGGGCTCGTCGTCGATATCGAACTCGATCTCAGCATCGTCGTCAATAGATAGGTTTTCGTTAGTATCATTTTCAGTAGCGGCAACGCTATCTTGCTTGTCCACCTCGGCATCTAAGTCGAATAAGTCCTCATCGAGAGTATCAGAAGTGACTTCTGTCACAGCTGCAGGGGTCGCATCAGCAGTAGATGGGTCAATCTCAAACTCATCCAGATCGAAATCAAAGTCTTCGACAGTGTCACCAGCGGCAACATCGCCATCTGCAGCTGGCTTTTCAAGGACTGTATCACCCGCCTCTTCATCAAGATCAAAGTCGAAGTTTTCAACTTCGTCGTTGCTTGCCGGCTCTGAAGTTTCTGTAGAGTCCTCTAGGTCAGCTTTATCAAAAGAAAACTCTACCGCGTTGGGGTCTTCTTCCTCTACAGCATCTTGTTCAACCTCTGCTGCCTGTGTAAGGTTCGCCGCGGCATCAGCATCAAACGAGAATGTCTCTAGATCTACCTCCTCATCATCGGTCGTGACATCAGCCCGCACCTCTTCAGCAGCATCCGCATCAAACTCCAATGTATCTATATCGAGAGCTTCGGGTTCCTCTTGCTCAGTCTCCAGAGTGCCGGCACCATCATCTATATCGAACTCAAATGTTTCCGCTGCGCTGCCCTTTTCCTCTTCGGCAGATGAGCCATCGTCTATCTCGTCGTCCTGATCATCTTCACCACCGCCCAGGTCGAACATTAGATCAACATCTTCAGAGTCTGTACTGTCTGCGACAGGCTCTTCTACCTCGGCTGCTTCCTCGGGCTGAGATTCTGCCACAGCCTCATCGTTATCGTCTTCGTAATCGAAAGAATCCAGATCTATACCCAGGTCATCTAGAAATGACTTCGTCTCCGATTCTCGGTCCTCAACCTCTTGCGCCTCTGCCATCTCATCATCAATTTGCTGTTTAGCATCCTCAGCCTCGAGCAAGCTTTCTATTTCTTCTATTTTAGCTCTGACTGCTTCGTTCTCTCCCTGCTCTTGCAGAGAAGTGTTCAGCATGCTCAAACCACGTCTGTATTGCTGTTCACTCACTAACTGCTCGACAATAGAGAGAACATCAAGCTGCTCCTGGCTTTCTTCTAGTTCCTGCTTTTCCTCGACCTCATCAGTGCCATCATCGTCATCTGACAGCCCAATAATTTCATCAAGTTCGTTATCTAGATCCGTGGAGTCATAGTCTTGAAATTCCGTTGCCGCCTCAACTTCGACAGCATCCTCTTCGTCTATCTCTGCCGCGGCTGCATCTAATTCTTGTTCGACCAATTCTTCAATATCGCCTTCCTCAATTTTTGAAGCGCGATTTCTACGCAGCATCAGCACCACTAACAACAAGATAGCCAAGGCAACACCTGAAATCATGAAGATGCTGTTACCTGTTAAAATACGTAAAACATCATCGAAAAAGCTAGACGGAGAGTCTATTGGCTGCGCGGCCTCAGCGGCGGCGGCTTCTTGTGTAGCTTGCTGATCCGCGAGTAGTTGCGCCTCTGCGGCGGCCGCTGCAAGCGACTCCTGCAATTGTGCTAACTGAATATCCTGTAAGCGAATTATTTCCTGCGCGGCGGTGATCTGCGCCTCCAACTCAGCCATGCGAGAATCTAACTCTTCGCGCTCTACCCTCGCACGATCGGCCTCTTCCTGGCGTTGTGCAAGCTGAGCTTCTAGTTCAACTATGCGCTGATCCAAGGCTTCGCTCTCGGCATCAGCTAGTTCTGCAGAGCCACCACTAGCGTCGATAGCATTATCGGAACTAACAACACTCAATTGCCCTTGTGGCTGATCATCCTGAGACGGTTCAACGCTGGTCGGCGCTGCCAGCGGCTGCACATCCACTTCTGCAAAATCTGTATTCTGACGCGTCACCTCGTCGGCCGCATCTCGCGGATCGATAGCCTGTATCTCTGCCAGGCTAGGGATTCGTAGAACCTGACCGCTGCGAAGCTGGTTAATATTGCCTGCAGCAAAGGCGTCGGGGTTTACCTGTTGAATAGCCAACATGGTCTGCTGCATGGAAACTGAATTATCTGGCCTTACCTGCATAGCTATGTCAGAGAGTGTATCGCTGCCATCGGTCTCTATAGTCTCTGGCTCGACCACTTCCGGCACTTGGGGTTCTTCAGCAGCCTCAATAGCCTTCTCAACTTCTGGCTCAGCTTGCGCTACTTCTTCTGCGACCGGCTCTTCTGCAACGGACTCAGCGATGGGATCTTCTGCAACGAGCTCTTCTTCTCCAGCCTCTTCTTCTGCAACCTCTGCAACCTCTGCAACGAGCTCTTCTTCTGCAACCCCTGCAACGGTCTCTTCGACAACTTGCTCAATCGGCTCGTCTGCTACGATTACTTGTTCTGCTACGACGGTGGGCTCCGGCTCGGCGGTAATGACTTCCGACTGAAGATTCGCAGCGGAGTTCGTAGAACTCGGTGTAACTGCCACTGGCGTAGTCGCCACCTCGACAAAGGGTTCGGCTGACGCAGGCTGAGCAGCTGTGGGAGCCTGCAATAGTGGGCTAATCGGCTGTCTTACTTCGGCAACCGATTGTCGGTCATTGAATACGGGCAGATCCAACAGGACTGTATGCTCGCTCAGCAAGCGGCCGTTTGGCCATCGGGTATCCAGGATAAAACTAAGATAGGGCTCGCGGACTATCTGCGAGGAAGTCAGAATGACAACGTTGCCGTTAGCAGTAGATTCAACGCTAAATCGAATACCAGAGAGGAAGCTTTCACGCTGGACGTTAAAGCGCTCGAAATCAGCGGTGGACGCCATGGAAACACGAATATCTTGCAAACGCGTGTCGCCGAGTTGAATCAGCTCAATGCGCAAGCGCAGTGGCTGGTTGAGCGAGGACTCCACGGTCACTGTACCTAGCCCTAAGGCGTACAACTGTGTCGCCATACTGCAGAGCAGCATGGTCAGAGTGACGACGAATTTACGTAGCATAGTCCCTTAATCTCTCAACAGGTTTCCGGCATTGCTCCGCAGAAACAATGCCCGCCCCTTCAATAACTCTCTCAATCAGCATGCCGGTTAGTAAACACTAAGCTTGAAACGACTAACTTATTGAGAATGTTTCTTCACTACAGCTTGTAAGTATTCATTATAAA
>ERZ807291.4801-NODE-4801-length-17565-cov-5.164420_pt1 | contig 17565 bp, 13 predicted proteins | sample MGYA00521257_ERZ807291 | MGnify/ENA primary metagenome ERZ807291 (study PRJEB31413, sample SAMN03169783) | marine metagenome | biome: Marine; feature: Water; material: Subsurface seawater | place: North Sea | collected 2011-04-28 | depth 1 m m ... | reverse complement strand
TTTAACAGGTGCGAAGGAGTTTTTACGGACAACGAGTGCACAGGGAGAATTTTTTTTATAAATTTTTTTAACAAGCCTCTTTAATGCCTGAATCGCTGTATCGGTGTCAGGAGTCAATACTTCGTAAGGTACGCCTAAAGTCTGAAGGAGAGGTAGCGTGATAAGACCCTGTTTGAAGTGTTGCGGTTCGTCTTTTATTCCTGGTTCTCCCCTCCAGCCTATTAGCATAAGTAATGGGATGCCGTACATGTCGGAATCTGTTAAAGATGTTAGTGGATTAACCGCGTTTCCTAGACCAGAGTTTTGCATATAAACAACACCTGATTTTCCTGTAGAAAGATGGTAACCTGCTGCAAGTGCAATAGCACTTCCCTCGTTAGCCGTAATTAAATGGCGGCTTGATGGTGTATGTTGGGTGACATAAGAGCAGAAATTCCTTAATAGTGAATCTGGTACTCCGCTGAAGAAGTCTAATTGCAGTTCAAGGAATGCATTGTAGAATTTTTTGCAATCAATCATCTAATCATGCCTTCGGGATTAGATTCAGAATTTCATTAATAGACATACATTGGTCTTGCGTCTCGAGGGCACGAGAGTTTTTGAGAATTGTATAGGCTGTTTGCAACATTGCTGGATACGCACTTCGTAGCAGGTGGTTAGCATAAATCACAACTCTAACACCAGCGTTTTTTAATTCATCTTCCGTAATCTGTGAATAGGTACTTGGAACCACGATCAATGGAACGATTTGTGCGAGGCTCTGATACTCTTTACAAAACCTAAGTATTTCCGAAGGCGTATTTTGTTTGCTGTGGATCATAATTGCATCGGCACCCGCTTTGATGTATGCGACAGCTCTTCTGATTGCATCAGGCATGCCTTTCCCCAGTATTAAAGATTCAATGCGTGCGATTATGCAGAAATCTCCTTTTACTTGAGCTCGCTTTCCTTCAGAAATCTTGTGGCAAAAACTCTCAATACTATCCTGCCTTTGCCCAACATCTGCACCAAGAAGAGAGTTTCTTTTCTGCCCGGTTTTGTCTTCGATAATAACAGCTGATACACCTAGTCGTTCTAGTGTTCTAACTGTATAAATAAAATGCTCTGTCAACCCGCCGCTATCTCCGTCCATGATCAATGGTTTGGTTGTAACTTCAAGAATTTCCTGAATTGAATTTACTCGAGATGTTAAATCAACACAACCAATGTCAGGTTTTCCTTTGGCCGCGGAATCAGTCAGACTACTTAGCCAGATGGCGTCAAACTCCTTAGTCCGTCCTGCGTGATCGATCTTAGTATTCTCTACTATCAAGGCAGAAATTCCATTGTGGGCTTCTAACACGCAGCTTAATGGTTTCGATTGTAGTAAGCGACGAAAACACTTTAATCGAATTTCTGGAGTAGTTCCTATTTCACGAATAGAGTCCTTAAGATCGGTTGAGGATATACCTTTAGTATATTCGGGTTCAATTAGTTTCCCTTTCCATTCCTTCAGAACTGAGATAACTTTTTCACGAATAGCTTTTTGGATGCCAGATTTCCAGTCGTCACCATGTACAACATAATCAGGTGTAAGTTTTCGCAGGTTGATTTCATAATCGAGAGTGGTCTGGGGGACCACTGCTGATACGCCTTTGAGGTTTTGAATGATCGTACTGCGTTGTTCGAAATTCATTAAAGGAAGTCGTTTGTAGCTGGCAATTGCTTCATCGGTTAACAGACCAACGGTCACATTTCCCAGTTCGCGTGCAATTTTGATGATATTGAGATGTCCTGGGTGTATAAGATCTGCACTCATTCCAACATAAACTTGTTTTCTACTCATGGGCAATGTGATTGGCGAGGGTTTACATTTGGCAAGGTTAGTGAATTCATGACCACCATTATTGTTTAGTTACCAAGTTGATTGAGCTTATATTTGAAGCCATGATTAAAAAATCAGTCATTTGTAAGATAATATTTTTATGCCAAACGAAAAATACGTTAAGAATAATTTAAGTAAGAACTTGTTTATAAATGATTATTTTCAAAATCATAGCTTTTTTGTTTAAGCTGGTCTGCTAATTCAATCAATTTATTAACCAGTCTTTGCGAAGCCTTTCCATCCAAAAATGATATATGTTCCCGTCTGATCTTTTCTCTACCTTTACAATGTATTGATTTATCTTTAATATAAGCACAAATAGCCTCTTTGAGTTGTTTGTAGCTATCTACAACCCATGTACCTTGGGAATCAATTATAGGTTTGTAATGAGCATACTCATTTTCTCTACGAAAAGAATCATTATCAGTTCGAATTAGATCTCCATCAAAATTAAGTGAGATAATTGGAGTGTCGAATGCAGCTGCATCTAGAGCAATTGAACCACGGCTTTGTATGACCATTTCTGAGTGTTTAAGAAGAGATGCAAGGAAACGTTGGTCCTGCAATGCTTCATTAGGATCGTCTCCTTGACATCCAAAAGCAGATGCTACTAAGCATCTAATTTTCACACCATCATCTAGGACTTTAAAATCCTGTTGAGCATTTATGTCTTGCGGATGACAGCGTATGACTAGCGATACATTTTTACCAAATCTCCCCTCTTTTATCCATTTAGTGACTTCATGAACTATAGAAACTTCGTGTTCTTTGAGACCAGTTGTATTCGTTGCGAATAAAATAAATCGTTCAATTTCAGGAAAACCTAATTCACTCAAAAAATCATCCCGATTTATCGAAAAGTGATGATCGGTGAAGCGATCCATTTGCACTTTTCCAATCTGGGTGATTTTCTTGTTATCTATATCATGAAGTGCAATCATTTCTTTTCGCATTTGATTACTGGCAACAATAAAATGATCTATGTCAGATGGGGGAGGACCTTTCGTTGTTGGGTGATCCCAGCTACCAACTATTGTCGCCACTTTCACATTAGCTCTCTTAAATACTCTTCGCCAATAAAAAATATTTAACGGCATATCATATCTTCCAAACAGAACTAAATCTAATTTCAAATTCTGAATTCCAGTAACATCATCATGCCTCACAAAAAAATATAATACCTTGTCCCGAAAAAACTTCAAAACACGGAATATTAAGCGACTTCGCGGCCATGGGTGGGCAAGTGAAAGACCACGCCGGTAATCAAAAAAGAGCCGAAACCTGTTCTGCTCTTCGGCTGACTTATTCTCCATGATCTTGAAATGAGGGATACCTGCAGCGGCTGCAAAACGAAGTTTTGTAGCATCGAAGATATATCGATCGTTTAAGAGTTCAGATAATTTAATAAGTTTTTCAATGAATCCTTTAATGAGAAAATGTAATACTGAATCAGTACTGTTATTTTTAATTTCGTTTAAAGATGACAAATGCTTTATGTTTGATGGTTTGCGTCGACCGACCACTTTACTGACGCTTGTACCTCCTCCAATAAGAATAAATTCAATGTTTCTATTTGCAATCATTGCATCCCATATTGGTGTGTAGAGAAAATCCCTAACCGTGAAAAGGTACGGTAGATAGATTGCAATTCTTTGACTGTAGGAATTGTTAGCTATATCAGAAATGCTTGCAAGTATGTTTCAATGTTAAAATCTTTAAATTGTTCTTAGTCCAAGATATCGATTACTAAGCATCAATCTCATAAATTTTTTTAATTAAATTCAATTTTTCGGAATTCCCATTTTGTTTTAAAAATAAACAATCATGTTGAGAATCAAAAGTACCATGTGCTGGGAATTTCTTAGTTAATTGAAAACCAAAACTATTAAGGTATGCTTCGACTTCAGGTAGTAATTTAATTTCTTTATAGAGGGGAATTAAAAACAGCTCAAGGTGTAGACCAATGCAACTTTCCGACAAGAATTTTTTTGAACCTTCAAGAATTTTGTATTCCGCTCCTTGGGCATCGATTTTCATGAAATGAAAACGATGAGAATTAAGTTCTTCTTCCAAAATGTTATCAATTGCTCGACATTTTAGTTTGGTGCTTTCGACAAGTTTGGATCGTTCAAACCATGTTTCGGCAAGTTTTTTGGGTCCTCTTTTTTTTAACATTTCATAATTACATCTTACATAATCGTAATTCTGCTTGAAAAGAGAGGAACCTGTCCCATTGAATCCTTTGTAAATGTAAAATGGAAGAACAGCGTCCTTTTCCCATAAAGCAGTGTTGTATGTTAAGAAATTAGTTTCTCTGTGAGTGGCAAATCAGTAATAAAATTTTAAAAACTGCATATGTTTGGAGTTGGTATTCCAAAGTTTTTGCAAATCTCCAATGGAACCAATATTAATAATGGTTTTTGAATCTTTATCTATTTGAATTATTTGATACATAAGTGAGATAATTTTAAGTTAATTTAATAGAAGTGTTATTGTTTTTACCAATTATCGATAACGGTTTTGCGCTCCATAGGGTCAAGTCTAGAAATTGCGGTATCCTTGTAGTAAGAATCATCCCTTAAATATCTGGTTGAAATCTCTTCAAAGATTGCTCCCCCTTGAGTGCGAAAACTATGCCAAGTATTAGGCTCTACCAGCATTTTATCTCCAGGAAACATTTGGATCTCCTTGTTATCAATATTGACTGTCAGATCTCCATATAACAACTGAAATGTTTCTTCTTTTATTTTATGTAGATGAGTAGGGTGCTTTTGTCCAGAAAGTTGAATTAATAGTTTTTTGCAGTATTGGCGGTTTATAATATTTACTAAAATTACACCTGTTTCTCTAAAGTTTTCCATTCCATAATGATGAGATAGTTCAATGTCAAAGTCACTACCGAGAATTATTCCTGCTTCATAAATCATTCCCTTCGCATCATGAATAATATTTCTGACCGAACTTATCTTATCTGTTTGGGGCTTTTCGACAATAATCTCATTTAAATTGTATTCTCTTGTAGCTATATATTTTGTTCTTTTTTGACCGAATTCACCGCTTGTTAATTGATTTTCGGCACAGGGCATTGCAAAGAATATATCTTCTTTTTTAATTTCATTTCCTTTTTTAATAGGTTTGTTGGCGAAAACTCCTCTTTGAAGGGAAAGTAGTGATTCGAGCTCATTTTCGGTAATTACTTTTTCGTCATTATCTCCGCAAATCGATTTGCTTGTAAGGGCTGCTTCGATCCATTTTTCAACTTCTTGGGGATTCATTGAATAAGAATTAAGCTTAATTTCATTAGTTGGTAGACCGACATGTCTTTCGAAAAGCATTGCCCCCTTAGCTACTGCAATTTTTATGGGGTCAGTATTATCGGGTTCTTCGTGACCTGACCAACCAACTAGTGTACTAGGATAGCGTTTGATCATTTTGCTAACGAAGTTCATATGAAGAATTTCGTTTGAAGAAGGATAAACCCCGACGCAATGCATAAGTGCAAGCTCTATCTCCCTGTGCATAAAGAAACTAACAAGATTGTCGATCTCATGAATCGAACTACCTCCGGAAGAACAAATTACCGGTTTTTGAGTTTCTGCGATAGTCTCAATAAGTGGCCAGTCTGAGCAACTACAACTTGCCACTTTGATAATTTCAATGTTATGATCAATTGCCATTTCGACTGAAGGTTCATCAAATGGAGTTGTTATTGTAATCATACCTTCATTGCGTACCGCTTCAGCGAGCTTGCGGTAGTCTTCTTCCTCGAGTCTAGTACTCAAAAATCGAGGTATGTGCTTAACATCATTTCGGTCTTGATAATCGGGATGAACTAAGGAATCAAGATCCCGATATTGGAATTTAATTGCCGCATTAATTTTGTATTTTTTGGCAACATTCCCCATTTCTTTGATGATCTTTAGGCCATGTTGAAGATTGCCTTGATGGTTATTTGCCATTTCGAAAATAAAAAGATTTTTGAACAGATTCATATAATTTTTAACTTATAATATTAGAATAAAACTTACACATTAAAATGGGATGAAAAGAGGGTTGATTTATTTGAAAAATGATTGAGATAACGGAAGTTACAGATTTAAAACTTTATCCATTGATAGCATCTTGTCATCTATGTAAAAATCGGCTGCTGGTTTCCCAAAGTAGATCTTGTGGTAATTAACACCCCAAAGATTCAATTGTTCAATTGTGGTTATTTCCCAATCTATACCAGTTAAGAAACCACGAGCAGTGTTAAGAATAATGGTATGCCCACTTGCATGAAGTCGATTAATCTGGTCAATCATTTCTTGTCTGGGTTTTGCTAGATTATAATCGTTGTCTTGAGTGATTGTTGCAATTACGCCATCGATATCAAAGCAAAAGGTTTTAGAATTGATATCGTTATCGGAAAACGATTTTTGAATTCCGTGTTTCTGCAACATAATCGCACTCACGGCTTGAAGTTGGTTCTCTTCGTCAATGTCATAGAAACCCTGATCAATATAACCTCTGATACGAGAACCAGTCATAGAGTTCCGATTGATGATTACCGATGTTCTTACGGCATCAATGTTTGCATTTTGAATGTAAGTTTGGGGTAACTTTTGACGAGGTTCATTCCAAGCTTCCTGAAAATCCTCAACAGTAGACACTGGTGACAAAATAGAGGATTTGTCGCATGTCCACATTTTATATGGTGTTTGTTCTGATGGGAAAATTGTGCGCACAGAATCCAGTTCTTTGTTTGCACTTAAAATTTCAATTATAGTATCGATGTCAGAGACATCACGGAGAGGATGTGTCGGTCGTAAATGCAGGCAAATATCAGGAATATAATTATCATTTTCATTTAGCCAATTTAGAGCATGAACAAATGTTTCAAGATCTGTTGAATTGTCCGCCGAGATTTCTTTAGGCCTAATAAAAGGCACCTCTGCTCCAAACTTCCGAGCAAGCCTAGCATACTCTTCACTATCAGTGCTTACTATAACTCTTTGAACTAGATTTGCATCCAATGCTTGCTGGATTGACCAAGCCATCATTGGTTTGCCTGCAACATCGCGGATATTTTTGTCTGGAATTGACTTGGAACCACTACGTGCAGGAATGAGTGCAAGAACTTTAGGCTTTATCTTCAAGTCGAGATTGTAATTGTGCGTCCATTGGGAAACTTATCCTGATAATCTCCTCTTTCACTCGCAAATTCAATTTTCAGTTTCTTTTTTAGCTCAAAATCTTTCTTTTCGTCGGTCAGATCGATTGCATCCATGATTGTTATGATTTTTGATTTGCCGAAATACTTTTCAGAATTATCCCAAGGAATCTTGCTAGATACAGCGGTTGTTGGGTTAAGAGCATCTCTACAAAATTCTTTGTTTGGCTTGCTTGGATTCTTATTCAAAGTTATCAAAAGGGCCTCTGCTACTCTTTCGTGGGACTTTCCATCAATTTTGTCGTATGTGCTTGCTATAACTCTTTCTCGATTACAAAGAACTGTTTCTGGAATAGTATAATTTTGTTTAATAATTGCTGAAGCTTTTGCGATTAACTCATTAGCGTCATTGCATTTATCACTTAAATCCTCAACATGGGGAATTGGAAACGACAGGGGTAACCAGCCTAAAGCCAAAGTAGGGATATCTAACATAGAAGCCTCAATTGCGGAAGAGCTACCCCAATGTACGAGGAAAGTTGCACGAAGTAGCCATCCGTCCATCGTGCCATCTCGACCTAGATGCACATTCTGTAAACTTTTAAAGCTTTCGATATAAATATTATCATTTTCGAAGGGATGTGGTCGACAAACTATAGTTTGGTCTGGGAATGCATCAGAAAGTTGAGTTACAAGCTCAATAAGTCCTTTTAAAGCATTTAGTTGAGTACTTTCACATTTTCTTACGAAGTCAGCATCATAATTATACAAAGAAGTTAAATTTTTTACTTCTTTTTTAGGTGTTGCAAAGCGTGGGTTGGCAAGAGGAAAGTTTGTGGCAACGAGTATTATTTTTTCGGATTCTCTTGTGAAATGAGGAGAAATTCTAAGTGATGCTTTATGCCAACATGGCGAATAGAAGTCGGCACGAGGTGTTCCAGTTATAAACATTTGCTTATTTTCGTACCAGCGAGCTTTGTTGGCATAGTCGGCAAATGAGGGTGTCCACACGCAATAGCACGCTACTTGGCGACGGATTTCTGGATTTCGGGTCATAGAAAGGGCATGTTGCTCAAGAGCCGGTAGTCGCTTTCCAGTACTTTGCGAAGATTTTGTTTTATTAATAATAGCATTGGAAGGAACAGTTCCGAAAACATTGCCTTCAGTATCAAGAATACCGATTAAAATATTAGCCTTAAGGAGTTCTTCGACCCAATTCTCATAAATAGTTCGTAAATGATTAATAAGAACTAAATCTGGTGCCAATGCCCAAATTTCAGAAGTACGCAGATTCATTGGTACTAGAAAGCAAATTGCACCTTTACGGGCAATCGCACGAGCAACTAAGCATAACCCAGGCAAATCTCGCTGTGGATTATCAACTAAAAGTGCGATACGTTGTTGTTTCTTATTATTTATATTCGAACACAAATTTTTAGAGTAATAATTTGAATTGGGTTTTCGTAAACTTAATTTTTGGATTTACAAAGTTTAGTTGCTTCATTGAAATCCATTTTGGGGAAAACATCCAACTTGCCCCCGATTGTAGCGTCAAAGACTTGACGGTTGCTTCTTTGATAATAAAATTTTGCTGTTCTATATGCCAACTCAGATGCTTCTAGGTCAGCGAGCTGCCATTCATGCCCCTTGAAATATTCTGGATGAAAGTGATTAGGGTCATCTCCATCCATCTTCTGTAATTCATTTGGTTTACCGGATTGCTTAAAAGAGTGATCGACACCTACAAGGAAGACATTCTGAAACCCCATCGCATATGCTAATTGCAAAGCGTAATAGGTTACGGTGTATCCCTCACCAAATTTTCCTGCCATAGATTTATTAAAGTGGAATGCATGACTACTCATTTTGGTTTGAAAAATATCTTGGCCTAAAACATTGTGTTTAATTGCAGCATTTTGTTTAAGAAATACAGGTATATTCATATTACAATATTGCTGTCCAGATTGCTTTATTACATATTGGTTGATCGCTGCAATATAAGAGAGATCAACTTGTTGACTATTGAAAATAAGATAAATTTTGTTTAAACCGAAAATATATTTTCCGTTTAATTTAGTTAAATCTGTTACATTCAGTGACGGACCATTCCCTATGATAAAGCAATCTTCTCCACTATGGATGTCTTGGTAGTGAGAAAGTCTTGGTGCATGGTTTAATTCCCAGTCATTCACGATTGGGCTCTCATCTTTAGAGTTCATTTTTTTAATCATAATTTTGTAGTGATAGACAGATTTTCATGTAAGAGTCAGCATCCTTTTGACTAGAGAATGCGATGAGATTACCCCACGCATTGGAGAATTTAAGTTCAGATGGAAAAAATTTAACGCAATTCCAACGATGCGGGCCGCCATATTTTATCAGTGGGTACCATTCAGATATGACAATGCTGTATCCAATATCTTTAAGATAATTTGCCAACACTTTCCAGTCATATCCTAGAGGTTTTGTTTTGGAATCTTCAAACTCGCAAATTACCGCACGAGGATGAAACCTTGACCAGTCAAATCCTTTCAATACAAATAAATCGTATCCTTCTGAGTCAATTTTTAGAAAATTTACTTTCGAAATTTTATTATCTGTACAATATTTTCTCAAAGTAACTGTTTCAACTTTCCCTGCGATTTGGTGAGACTCATGGAAGGAGGAAAGTCCACTAATGCCTGTGGAAACTTTACTTCTGTAAAATGTTACAATTTTTGAATCTTTATCCGTTACTGCTCTGTTGTCTAAAAAAACTTTCCCCCGCCAATGATTCTTAGATAAATGCTTTTCAAGTTTATCTCGATTTTGTGAGTCTGGTTCGAATGCATGAACAATTGCTCCATCATTTACGAAAGGGGAAAGTGAGCTCCCAAAATGAGCTCCAACATCAATCATTAAAAACTCACTACTCAAAGGGCACAAAATTTTATGAATAACATGTATTTCATTCATAAGGATAAAGTTAGATGCAAAGTGTGTTTTGAAAAACACCACTAAGTAGTAACTGAAGACCAATACAAATGCCAAGTAATGGTTTTCCAGTCTTTGACAAGTCCTTAATAGCTTCTATCAGGTTCAATTCTTGAAGATTAGACATTGCTTCCCCATAAGCACCTACTCCTGGAATTATTAATCCGTCTGCTTTTTCAACATCTGACGGTTTTGAGGAAATTATCGCAGGAATATTACAAACTTCACATGCTCTTTGCACACTGTGAAGATTTCCAAGTTTAAAATCTAGAATGACTACTCTTCTCACTAATAATATCAGCTTCGAACAATAAAGCTTTCATCACTAAGTAGCTTTTTCAAATCAATAATTTCACACAGATCAAATTTACCGTATCCTTAATTTTTTTAGAAATTCATATGGTGCACAACTTACAAAACTTAACTTCTCTAGGTAACCCATACATTACATCTAGCTTATGAGTATCAACATCGAATTTTGATAAAATATTATTTTTCAAGATGAGTTTTTTTAGGTTTAATTAATGTTATAGAACTTCTTTACAATGATATTTTCGAAAGATATTGATGAAAGTATTTTTAAAATTTTATCAATTGCACCACCATCACCATAAGGATTTTTGGTAGATTTAAGTTGCTCTTGAAAATCAACAGTTTGTGAAAAATTAATTGCTTCAATAATGTCGCATTTCTTAGGCTTACAATCAATTACACTACTTGCTTTTAATCTCCCCCTTTGACGCATACCAATATTAATAGTCGGTTTTTTGAAACTTGGTACTTCAGCCAGACCACTGGATGAATTTCCAATGACTAAGTCAAAATGCTGTAAACATGAAAAATACCGAAGTTGCCCCAATGAAGAGAATACCTTGCAATAAGGACGATCAAGAGCATAGGCATTAATCAATTTATTCAGGGATTTGCCTCCTACATCGGCATTAGGCATTGTGAAAACAACTTTTAAAGCTTTCGATATAAATATTATCATTTTCGAAGGGATGTGGTCGACAAACTATAGTTTGGTCTGGGAATGCATCAGAAAGTTGAGTTACAAGCTCAATAAGTCCTTTTAAAGCATTTAGTTGAGTACTTTCACATTTTCTTACGAAGTCAGCATCATAATTATACAAAGAAGTTAAATTTTTTACTTCTTTTTTAGGTGTTGCAAAGCGTGGGTTGGCAAGAGGAAAGTTTGTGGCAACGAGTATTATTTTTTCGGATTCTCTTGTGAAATGAGGAGAAATTCTAAGTGATGCTTTATGCCAACATGGCGAATAGAAGTCGGCACGAGGTGTTCCAGTTATAAACATTTGCTTATTTTCGTACCAGCGAGCTTTGTTGGCATAGTCGGCAAATGAGGGTGTCCACACGCAATAGCACGCTACTTGGCGACGGATTTCTGGATTTCGGGTCATAGAAAGGGCATGTTGCTCAAGAGCCGGTAGTCGCTTTCCAGTACTTTGCGAAGATTTTGTTTTATTAATAATAGCATTGGAAGGAACAGTTCCGAAAACATTGCCTTCAGTATCAAGAATACCGATTAAAATATTAGCCTTAAGGAGTTCTTCGACCCAATTCTCATAAATAGTTCGTAAATGATTAATAAGAACTAAATCTGGTGCCAATGCCCAAATTTCAGAAGTACGCAGATTCATTGGTACTAGAAAGCAAATTGCACCTTTACGGGCAATCGCACGAGCAACTAAGCATAACCCAGGCAAATCTCGCTGTGGATTATCAACTAAAAGTGCGATACGTTGTTGTTTCTTATTATTTATATTCGAACACAAATTTTTAGAGTAATAATTTGAATTGGGTTTTCGTAAACTTAATTTTTGGATTTACAAAGTTTAGTTGCTTCATTGAAATCCATTTTGGGGAAAACATCCAACTTGCCCCCGATTGTAGCGTCAAAGACTTGACGGTTGCTTCTTTGATAATAAAATTTTGCTGTTCTATATGCCAACTCAGATGCTTCTAGGTCAGCGAGCTGCCATTCATGCCCCTTGAAATATTCTGGATGAAAGTGATTAGGGTCATCTCCATCCATCTTCTGTAATTCATTTGGTTTACCGGATTGCTTAAAAGAGTGATCGACACCTACAAGGAAGACATTCTGAAACCCCATCGCATATGCTAATTGCAAAGCGTAATAGGTTACGGTGTATCCCTCACCAAATTTTCCTGCCATAGATTTATTAAAGTGGAATGCATGACTACTCATTTTGGTTTGAAAAATATCTTGGCCTAAAACATTGTGTTTAATTGCAGCATTTTGTTTAAGAAATACAGGTATATTCATATTACAATATTGCTGTCCAGATTGCTTTATTACATATTGGTTGATCGCTGCAATATAAGAGAGATCAACTTGTTGACTATTGAAAATAAGATAAATTTTGTTTAAACCGAAAATATATTTTCCGTTTAATTTAGTTAAATCTGTTACATTCAGTGACGGACCATTCCCTATGATAAAGCAATCTTCTCCACTATGGATGTCTTGGTAGTGAGAAAGTCTTGGTGCATGGTTTAATTCCCAGTCATTCACGATTGGGCTCTCATCTTTAGAGTTCATTTTTTTAATCATAATTTTGTAGTGATAGACAGATTTTCATGTAAGAGTCAGCATCCTTTTGACTAGAGAATGCGATGAGATTACCCCACGCATTGGAGAATTTAAGTTCAGATGGAAAAAATTTAACGCAATTCCAACGATGCGGGCCGCCATATTTTATCAGTGGGTACCATTCAGATATGACAATGCTGTATCCAATATCTTTAAGATAATTTGCCAACACTTTCCAGTCATATCCTAGAGGTTTTGTTTTGGAATCTTCAAACTCGCAAATTACCGCACGAGGATGAAACCTTGACCAGTCAAATCCTTTCAATACAAATAAATCGTATCCTTCTGAGTCAATTTTTAGAAAATTTACTTTCGAAATTTTATTATCTGTACAATATTTTCTCAAAGTAACTGTTTCAACTTTCCCTGCGATTTGGTGAGACTCATGGAAGGAGGAAAGTCCACTAATGCCTGTGGAAACTTTACTTCTGTAAAATGTTACAATTTTTGAATCTTTATCCGTTACTGCTCTGTTGTCTAAAAAAACTTTCCCCCGCCAATGATTCTTAGATAAATGCTTTTCAAGTTTATCTCGATTTTGTGAGTCTGGTTCGAATGCATGAACAATTGCTCCATCATTTACGAAAGGGGAAAGTGAGCTCCCAAAATGAGCTCCAACATCAATCATTAAAAACTCACTACTCAAAGGGCACAAAATTTTATGAATAACATGTATTTCATTCATAAGGATAAAGTTAGATGCAAAGTGTGTTTTGAAAAACACCACTAAGTAGTAACTGAAGACCAATACAAATGCCAAGTAATGGTTTTCCAGTCTTTGACAAGTCCTTAATAGCTTCTATCAGGTTCAATTCTTGAAGATTAGACATTGCTTCCCCATAAGCACCTACTCCTGGAATTATTAATCCGTCTGCTTTTTCAACATCTGACGGTTTTGAGGAAATTATCGCAGGAATATTACAAACTTCACATGCTCTTTGCACACTGTGAAGATTTCCAAGTTTAAAATCTAGAATGACTACTCTTCTCACTAATAATATCAGCTTCGAACAATAAAGCTTTCATCACTAAGTAGCTTTTTCAAATCAATAATTTCACACAGATCAAATTTACCGTATCCTTAATTTTTTTAGAAATTCATATGGTGCACAACTTACAAAACTTAACTTCTCTAGGTAACCCATACATTACATCTAGCTTATGAGTATCAACATCGAATTTTGATAAAATATTATTTTTCAAGATGAGTTTTTTTAGGTTTAATTAATGTTATAGAACTTCTTTACAATGATATTTTCGAAAGATATTGATGAAAGTATTTTTAAAATTTTATCAATTGCACCACCATCACCATAAGGATTTTTGGTAGATTTAAGTTGCTCTTGAAAATCAACAGTTTGTGAAAAATTAATTGCTTCAATAATGTCGCATTTCTTAGGCTTACAATCAATTACACTACTTGCTTTTAATCTCCCCCTTTGACGCATACCAATATTAATAGTCGGTTTTTTGAAACTTGGTACTTCAGCCAGACCACTGGATGAATTTCCAATGACTAAGTCAAAATGCTGTAAACATGAAAAATACCGAAGTTGCCCCAATGAAGAGAATACCTTGCAATAAGGACGATCAAGAGCATAGGCATTAATCAATTTATTCAGGGATTTGCCTCCTACATCGGCATTAGGCATTGTGAAAACAACTTTTATATCCTTTAACTCATCAAGTGCCTCTAATAGTTCAGTCATTTGTTTGACTGGTGATTCTATATCTAAAGTTGCTGGATGAAAGGTAACGAGAAGATTAGTTTTACCTAATTTAAAACAGAGAGCTTTTTCTAATTTGTCCTTTGTGAGTAAATTCAAATTAAGAATATTATCAACGCCCAAACCTCCCACATTAAAGACTGTATCTGGATGTTCACCTAGTTGAATAACACGGTTACGATATTCTTCAGCGGCAACAAAATGAATATGTGACATTTTTGTTATAGAATGTCTTATTGCTTCATCAAAAGCACCTTCAGTAGTCTCTCCTCCATTAATATGGGCTACTGGAATCCTCGCAAATAGGGCAGCGCAAACTGCTGGTAAAATTTCAAAACGATCTCCTAGGACGATTAATAAATCAGGCTTAAGGGTTTCCACGCAGTCCCCAAATCCAATTGCACCTAAACCCACGGACTTGGCTATTCCTGAAGGTGAATCCGAACTTATCAGAGAGTCAACCTTAGCATTTATGGTAAACCCGTCTTGTTCAATTTCCTTAAAGGTTAAACCAAATTCAGGAGACAAGTGCATACCGGTAACGCAAACCTGTAACTTAAATTTGTCGGAATCCGATATACCTTGCATCAACCACCTTAAGAGTCCGTACTCTGCACGGCTACCAGTGACTACACAGATTTTTCTCACAATATGATCAGATCATCCGGAGCAAAATCTAAAGAAGCTTTTTGCCCAATCACATTGTCCCATTCCATGGGTGAAATTCCCGTTCCTGGTCTTTTAACCGAGAGATTTTCACTAGTTAAAATTTCACCTTTAGATATGTGCCTATGAGCAACTATAGATTTTCTTACCACTAATATATTCGCTTCCTCGCTTTTACTAGGCTTCTTTAACCCATCGCCCATTGCTTTCTCGATATTTCTTATCGATGAAACCATTCGCTTAAGTTCAACAGGTTCAAGGCTCGCTGCATGATCCGGTCCTTCCATCGCTCGGTCCAATGTAAAGTGTTTCTCGATCACAGTTGCACCCATGGCGACGGCAGCAATCGGCACTTCAATACCTAGTGTATGGTCGGAATACCCTACTTTGACCCCTAGCTCCTCTTCAATCGAAAGCATAGCTCTCAGGTTCACATCTTCCATAGGCGAAGGATACTCGGTATTACAGTGCAATACTGTAATATTAGATTTTTTAGATCCTGCTTGTTCTAATATTTTTAAAGCATTTTTGACTTCATGCATAGTGCACATACCAGTTGAAACAACAATTGGCAGTCCTTTCGAACCCACATGTCTGAGGTATGGAAGATTAGTGATTTCTCCTGAAGGAATTTTTAAAAAATCTACACCTAAATCTATTAAGAAATCCACGCTTGGTCTATCAAATCCAGTAGAAGAAAACCCAATTCCTGAAGATTTACATTTTTCTAAAATCTTCAGATGGTTCTCTGTGCTTAACTCTAGCTTTTTTACCATTTCAAACTGGCTCTCTGATTCTTTAGTAGTCCTTATCTGATAAGAAGCTTTTTTAGCATTCTTACTTATACATAACTCTGTTTTAAATGTCTGAAATTTGACATAATCTGCACCAGCAGAACTAGCTCGATCAATTAGATCATAGCAAGTCCTTAATGAACCATTATGGTTAACCCCAGCTTCTGCTATTATTAGCGTATGCATGAAAAAATCGAACTTTTATCTAAGCTAGGTAAAATTACTTCTTTGCTATATTGCAGAAACCATTTTCCTTTCTTGGATACTTTTTAAAACAACGCGTCCAAAGCCAACTGTAATTGGAATATTAATTATTACTTCGCTAGAAACTAAAAATGATCCATTTTCGATGGTAACTTCATTACCCACAAGTTTAAGGGATGTAAATTTCAGCTTCACCACTAGTAACAACTTTATTTTTCACTCTACATTCTGTGCTAAAAAGAACTCTTTTTTTTCCAAAATCAAGACCTGTAACCTCAACTGAAGCAACAACAGTATCACCAATGTAAACTGGTCTTTTAAACTTCAAGTTTTGGCTTACATATACACAACCTTCACCCGGTATTTTTGTTCCAAAGATGGCCGAAAAAAATGAAGCCGTTAGGAGACCATGGGCAATACGTTTCCTATATCGCGATTTTTCAGCATAAATTTCATCAAGATGAACCGGATTTCGATCTCCAGATATAGCAGCGAAGAATTTAATGTCCGAATCAGTTATTGTTTGAGAATATTCCGCCCTCATTCCAATTTTATTTTTTTTATAGGAATGCTATTTAAGAATCCAGACATAACTTAACCCAATCTTTTTTTCATATTTTCTTTCGTTAACTCAATTGCAGGACTACCAAATACAGTTATCCCAGGCTCAACGGTTTTCGTAACGACTGAACCAGCAGCAATTACGGCACCTTTACCAATTTTCAATGGTTTGTCTGGCTTGCCTTGATGAATAATTACGCCGGTTCCAATATACACATCATCTTCTATAACTACATTACCGTTGCATTTGACACCTGGTGCAAATGTAACATGATTACCAATCACACAATTGTGAGCGACATAGCTATAAATGTTTGCTTGAAAAGCTTGCCCGATTTTAACACATGAGGTTATTGTTACAAATGGACAGATAATCGCTCCTTCTTGAATCTGGCATGTCTTTCCAATAAAACTTGATTCATTGGTGATTATAGGAAATTCAATGTCAAAATTTTTTAAATAATCGTAAATGTTTTTTCTTAATGCAGCATCGGCAACAGCAATGACTACATTATCAGACTTTTTAAATTCGTAATCTTGCTCAAAACCTAAAAATGGTGCCGAGTAACAATACTTTCGATAATTATTATCATCTCTATCAAAATAGCCCGAAATAAAGTATTCTCCAGTAGACTGAATGTATTCCGTGACCTCACTAGCAAAGCCACTGGTTCCAATTATATAGAGAGATTTCAAAGTTAACTAGATGAGCTTGACTTAAGATTCAAATATCTAAAACCATACATCAAGATGCATAGATACAATATTTAGAAAATCTTTATAGCATTAGCAATAAAAGAACTGCTTGGAATATTTATAATTCTTTTTTCCAAGGATTCGGTGATTTCCATATCCATTCTTGGAAAATCTTCAAAGGGTTTCAATTTATGAATTGCTTTCCAAGCTGGACGACTCATTAAGCCAGCCTCATTAAGGACAGTAAGAATGATATTGCGGAGCTCTTCATCAGGCTGATCTAAAACGATAGTTTG
>ERZ807291.4800-NODE-4800-length-17570-cov-5.074850_pt1 | contig 17570 bp, 37 predicted proteins | sample MGYA00521257_ERZ807291 | MGnify/ENA primary metagenome ERZ807291 (study PRJEB31413, sample SAMN03169783) | marine metagenome | biome: Marine; feature: Water; material: Subsurface seawater | place: North Sea | collected 2011-04-28 | depth 1 m m ... | reverse complement strand
CGGGGCCGGACAATTCCTTGATGTGTAATTATCAAGATGAGTCGGGTTTCATTTGCCTCTACATTATGAAAGATGGTTCAATTAAGAAGCAAGTATATTCTCCTGTAAATAAAGGATGGATTGATGTTCTAGAACACAAAGAAATGTATGACATTGGGTTGGGTGTTGAATGATGGTAATTGTAGGCACACAACAACAAGAAGACATTTGGGCTGAAATGGAGCATGGTGAAAACCATGTTGTAGTTGATGCAGGAGCAGGTGTTGGTAAGACCTTCACTATTGTAGAAGGTGCAAAAAGAATGTCCGGTAAGATGGCTTTCTTAGCATTCAATAAGAGTATTGCAACAACCCTTGGTAAGCGTCTTCCCGAAGATGTTTATGCGGCGACATTTCATTCAATGGGATTCCGAGCAATTAAGCAAAGTGGGCGAACTAAGATGGATAAGTCCAAGACATATAACATTATCAAGAAGGTTCTTGGTGCGGATTATTTCGCAGTGCCTTTGGCTAAACTAGTATCCTTGATGAAGGGTGCTATGGTTGAAGGTAGTGATAGAAAGTCAATCGCTAAGTTGGTTGATTCTTACAACATTAACTTTGATACAGACCACGATGAGGTGTTGGCTTTTGACGCTCTACCTCAAATTATGAAGTTGAGTATGAATTCAACAACCATTGATTTTGATGATATGATTTGGATTCCTCTAGTAAACAATCTTCCTTTGGAAAAGTATGATGTATTGTTTGTTGATGAGGCACAAGATTTCAATGAAGCACAACGACAACTAATCTATCGTAGTGTTGAACCCGATGGCCGATGTATTGTAGTGGGCGACCCTAACCAAGCCATCTACGGTTTCCGTGGAGCAGATTCTTCTAGTATGCAAATCTTTGAAGACTTGCTAAGGAAGACCAATAGGGGAGTTAGTAAGTTCCCACTTAGCGTAACATGGCGTTGTCCTAAATCTGTTGTAAAAGAAGCAAACAGATTCGTAAAAGATTTCACTTGCCGAGACGAAGCAGAGGAAGGTAGCGTAGAAGAATTCGCTAGCCTTAATCCAATTAAAGGCGACATTGTTTTGTGTCGTTATAATGCACCTCTCGCTACTGCGTTCTATAGTTTATTGGCTGATGGAAAGTCGGCTTATATTCTAGGTCGTGACATGACAAAGGGACTAACAAACTATGTGAAGAAAGTTTCCCGTAAGAAGATGGGAATGTCTTCAAGTGAGTTTAATCTGTTGCTGAATCAGCACTTTAGTAAAGAGACAGAAAGACTTCTCTTGAAAGAGAAAAAGAATCAAGCACTTGCATTAGAAGATAAATACAATTGTTTGAGTATATTTGTTGGTAAGGCAAATACTGTTCAAGGAATCATTGATGAGATTAACCGAGTCTTTTCTTCCGATGGTAAGGGTGACATTATGTTATCCACAGTACACAAAGCAAAGGGTCTTGAAGCCGATAATGTATATCTTTTGGCTACGGAAAGGATGCCTCATCCGAGAGCAACTAATCCACAAGAAGAACGAAATATTTGCTATGTTGCAATAACAAGAGCAAAGCGAAACTTATTTTATTGTGGGCCTAGTCCACAGTAATACTCCTAGTTGGGCTTATGTCCAACAGAAAGAGTTTGGGGTTTGTCAGTAATAAGAGAATATCTATACTTCCATGTTTGATGTTTCTATCAATGACTAGGGGGATTCGTTCTCCCCCTTCTCTTCCCCCATCCCCTCTAGGTTAATCTACTTAGAGAATTTAAATTATTAAAGTGATAATATGAAATATATGAAAGACATAATCCGTAAAGAATCAATGCACTTATTCAAGTCAGTGTTTTTGAATCGTAAAGCGGAGCAAGAAGAAAGGCGTAGTGAAATCTACAAAGAATTAACGGGTTTAGGTATGCGCCCATACAAAGCATACCAAATATCAATAAGGAGAATGAAAATATGAATGAATGCGATACCTGCGAAACTAAAGAAAACCTATTTGAAATGACGGACATGGCCTATTGGTCTGTACTGTGTGGTCAATGTATCAGTGATGGTGAAGAAAGCCATTGGCTTATCAAAACCCATATTCCCGAAACATTTCCAATAGGTAGTAAAGGACATTCAACACCAAGAACGGGTGATGAACAATGAGTGAAGAAATGGTTGGTGTTTGTGGTCACTGTGCTTCTATGCAAGGCTACCACCCATCAAATATGATGCTTATGTCATCAAGACCGGATATAGATTGGTCGGAAGAACCCGATGTTTATGAAGGCGATATTTGGTATTGTCAAGGTTGTGGAAGCGGTACAAAATGGGTAGTTACAATGACTAAGGCAAAGGAGATGATTGAATGAACATATTCGCACTATCAAAATGCCCTGTAGAATCAGCACAACAAATGGTGGATAAGCATGTAGTAAAAATGCCCACTGAAAGTTGTCAAATGCTACACACTAATTCCCTCTACTTTTTGTTTTGGGAAGCACATGGTAGAGAACCTTCTCTAAAAGAGTTGAAGGAATTCCACAAAGAATCCCACTTCTCCTACATGATGAAACCCGCTATGCTAAATCACCCTAGTACTATTTGGGCTAGGAAAAACAAGGCTAACTTCATGTGGTTATACAATCATGCAGTTGCCCTATGCAAAGAATACTCTTACCGTTATGGTAAGACCCACGGCACTGAATCTAGAATACAGGATAGTTTCACCTTCTCTTATGATGAAGATGAATTGAGTCCTGTATCTATTGCTATGGCTGATGAATACAGACTACCGGAAGAGAAACATACATGGGATTTTGTAATCAAATCCTACCGACACTATTACCTTGAAGGTAAGTGGGAGTTTGCTTTTTGGAGAAAGCGAGACAATCCAATTTGGTTTCCTGCCTCTTGGAGAGTTACTAAAATACTAAACAAATACAGGTGAATACAATGACAATAGAAGAAATAATTGAATGGACAATAATTAGCGACTACAATGTTGCGATAGATGATTTGGGAATAACTACTAGTTTCCTTTTCTTGGAGGGATACTAATGCTATACCGAGAAAGAAAAGATAGAGATAACCCCGACTACTCAATTTGGTACGAAGATATTGAATGGGTTTCAATAAGTTTCTTCACTACATATCCTAACAAAATGAGAGTGCTAATTGACTTAGCCGATGACAATAAAGTAATCGTAAACTTTGAGGACTTGGATGACTATTTGGAAGAGAACAATGTGGTGATTATCTAATGTCACAAGAATGTTGTAAATGCAGTCATTGTGATGGTAGCGGTATTATGCTTGTTATTGATAATACCCATGATGTGACTTATAGAGAAGAATGTTATTGTGTCCTACAACACCGTAGAGAACAAGAAACATTAGCAAAGAGAATTGCCTCTGTCTTCTTAGAGAAGACAAGTAAAGAGAAGTTGGCTCTAAGTTTGGCTTCTGTTATTGTGTCTAAACATGTAGATGAGTATTCCAAGTTTCAACTAGGAACATTAGTTGAATCTAAGAACGATGCTTGGCTCCTTAATTGGCTACATTAAATACTAGTAAAGGTTCGTGTAATGTATGGGTGGAATAAGTCACATAACTATGGTTGAAACTGCTTTTAAAGAATTAGGAAATGGTTTAACTTTAGGAGAAATTATGTCCTATATCAACTCCCGTTGGTACAGGATAGCACCGTCAAGACAAAAAGTAATAGTTATCTTGACTAGAAAACCTCAATTTTCCACAAAGGAAAAATCCTCTGTTATGGGAGGTATCGGGGCAAACTACCAAACTAATGTTTGGAACATAACAAATGGGCATATGGTGTAATGGATAGCATTCCGGCCTTCTAAGCCGGAGATACGGGTTCAATTCCTGTTATGCCCGCCAATTCAAGTCGGGGTGGCTGAGTGGTTAAAGGCGCAGGGCTTAAATTCCTGTTCATAATGATTCGCAGGTTCAAATCCTGCCTCCGACACTATTCAAATAGTGTAGCAGTGTTAAATGATTGCCGAAAGGGTGCAAGGCCTAATTAAAATGAGGAATAAAAATGAAATGTAAATCATGCGGAATAGAATTTAAACCAACTTCTTTAAAATTTGAAGGAGAACGAAAGGGTAGCATTTGTACCAAATGTCGCTCCATGAAAAAACAAAGCAGTGCGGTTCAATCCGCAAACAAAAGAAAACAAACAGAATATCTTGCTTTACAAACTAGAATAGAAAGGATGGAAGATAAATTTTCCATGCTTGATACTATAATTGAATCTATGACGAAAGACATTGCTGAGAATGTAGCAGTAGAACAAGTAAAATCTATGGAAGAACAAATACTGAAAAATGTACTTGGGCTATTGAAACTCTTCCAAGATAAAATGCAAGCCCAAGTAATGGACATAAATAATAAAATAATAAGGAATGATAAACATGATGATAGACAGGATTAATGAAAAAGTAGAATTTAGAATAATTGACAGTGAGGATATGCCTCCCATTGTTATAACGCAAGGAGACGATGATGGAGTTAAGGTAGTATTGAATACTTATCATAGACTTTGGATTAGTCTAAAGCGAAGAACGATTGCAGGAGTCATTGAAGCACTTCAAGGAAAGATGGACTTTATCTTGAATAGTTACCTTAGTGAAGCGCATAAATTTGAGAAAGAAGACAGGGAGATGATGAAATGAGTACTTGTGGAGCATGTGATAGCACCAACACAGTAACCGATTGCGACCATTGCACATTGGCTACCTGTAAACAATGTGCTAGGATGGTTACTAATAGAGATGGATTGAAGATTATGCACAATCTTTGTCTACCAAAAAAGAAACAATACGAATTAGGAGAGATTTGAAATGGATATACCAAGAGAAGCAATTGAATTAAGTTACGAAAGAGAGTTGGTTCAACCAAAGAGAAGACTAGGAAATGGGCGATGGGATAGGGCTTTGAAAGAGGAACTTACACGCCTTTCTAATGCAGACAATTACGACGATGCTAAATTAGAATGGTTGGCTACAGGTAATGTTTGGTGGTCACAATATGGTGGCGATAGAGCCGAAGATGCCCCTCCGTGGGTTATGAATTCTAGTAAAGGATATGGTAGTTGTCTATGCGGCCATCGTATTATTTACCATTTTGAAATAGAGAATACTGAGAACGGTAGAAAGGAGTGTGTTGGTAGCGACCACATCAATTCATATCTAATTCTTAGAGCAATCAAAGAGGCGACAGGTCTTGAGGATGAATACATTACTGATGAAATGATTGACCAATGGATTAATGTTCGGATTGAAGGCATGAAGAAAACTGCTTGGTGGGCTACTAACGGTTCAATCTTTGAATTTAAATTCAACAAGATTAAGGACTTAGATTTGCGAGTCAATGTTAGAAGTAAAGGGTTCTATTGGGATGAGAAACTAAGTACTCATCGTCCTAAGACCTATATTCGTAAAAGGGCTATGGATGGAGAAATGGCCTCTATTGTATGGCGTTGGAATCATCCCGATAACCCAAAGGCTCAAGTCAATACTAAAGGCTACCCTAACAAAAAACTTCTAGAAGATTTAGATGATTTCTATTATTCATCAAGAGAAACCTTTGCTATTGTTGCCGAAGAAGATGCTAATATGGAAAAGAAAATGGCCGAAGTGGATATGATTCGTGAGAAGAAGTATTCTCGCAATATTTCTAATAAGATGGAATTCTTTGGGATTAGTAATTACTACGAAGTGAAGAACAATCTTCCTTTTGATGATTGGACGACCAACTTCCTTCGGGATATAGAAATCAAATTGAAGAATTCTAATTGGGGTAATTCTCTATCTCAAAGGCAAATTGAAACATTAACTAAATGTATGGAAGCGGCAACAAGTAACCAAATCCAATACATGCAAAACTTAGGATACAACGGTAGCGAAAAAGTGACAAAAAGACAAGCAACCGTTTGGATTTCCGCTAACAAAGGGGATGGCTTAAATAGTCATGACAAGGTGAACAAAACAGAGGTGAATTAAAATGATTACACTAACGATTTTAAATGAAACAGGACACACAGAATTGCAACTCTCTGTAGAGAAGGTTGTAGAACAAATTGAAACACACCCCACACATTGGGTTTTCGTTGATGGTGAGATGGTGAGCCGTCAAGACATTAACACAATCAATTGGGATACTGTTAGTAGCGTGGACTTGACTCCCGCTATCGTTGGAGGTTCCTGTTGAACCCACCTTGTTGATGAATAAAACCATCCCTTAAACCGTGGTGCTTATGCCCCTCTATCGTAACTTTGCTCATTGTAGAGCAGTAGTTAAGTCACTTCTACCTATGTTATCGGTAGAGGGGCAATTATTCGTTGAGACGGCACTACGACATTCGTTGTTGATGGACGACGAAAAAGAACAAGTCTTCTTCTTAAATTCTAAATTAAAGAATTATCTTTTTGATATTGATGAAGCCGTGGCTATTGGGTTTAACCAATATTTAGTACAATACATTAAAGAATTTGATGTATATGTTAAATACCACGAAGTAAATAAATTAGAGGGTTAGATATGACAAACAATCCAAACTATACAGACAATTCAAGAGGGCGCAAAATTGCGACAAAATGCAGAGTGTGTGGAGGCTCTTTACTAACTCCACAAGATATGAAAATAGAAGCACATGAAGAATGTGTTAAAAAATATAAAACTAAAATGAGAATGATGTGATAATATGACAGAATCAACAATTAAAAATTATAATACAGAAAAAAGAATTCTAGAACTACCCTTACACAGTGACGCTCAGTACCGAGAGACGAAAAAAATACGAGGAACTGTTCAAATTATACGGAATGGGTATGCAAGTAGTCTTTCTCATTACTTCAATGGAAGGGCTAACTATGTAAATACCTCACTAGATTATTTAATAGTCTCTTTTGCTAACAAAATTAAAAAAATGATGTACGGCACAACAAGTAGCCCAAACGACTATCTAGAAGTTGTAATAAACGACTTCTCAGTTATAGTAACCAACGAAACACCAATTTCTATTAATGGTTTGAAGGGTACTAAGAGAGAGATTTTCTACAATCTATCTAGATTCCTCTACCGTGTAAATAACGATATGAATAGGTCGGAAACGATGATGTTATTCTACAAGATATGCAATACTCCTTACGAGATTAGCCATGTTCTTGAAAACAGAGTACCCTATTACTTTTTTAATGTGGGTACAAGGATTGATGTTAGATTGAATGCTAAACAAATAAGTGATGATAAAGTAGCCATAGAGATAAGTGATTCTGTTTGGGGTACTATTTCATTCAAAGACCTGTCTAAGTATTTAGGACACTATTTACATGGACACAATAGAGGCTCTTGGAAATTTCTTTCACCCCAAAAACTATACTTATTATTAATGGGTAAAGAAATAACAGAATCGGACTCCGATGTTATGATTGCCTTTTTGGAACAAAACAGAACCTCTAAATTAGTAGAAGATAGAGCAGAAGTGCTTCTAGAGCAAACACTTGCTAAGTACAAGAATAAAGTCAAGTTGCTTTCCGATAAGGAAACAAGCGAGCAATATTTACTAGTCAAGGGGATAGACAACGATTGGTTGTTCAATTGGAGTAATAATAGGAGAAATTCATCGGGTAGGCAATTGGTATCAACTGCTTTCTTATGCATGACGGAAACCCCATCTTGGAACGGGGTTTGTGTTGATAATCTTCAATCTAATTCTCCAATACACGACCAACTAGTAACTAGGTTGTTAGTATGTATCAATGATAGAATGACTAAAGAAAGAGTCTCTACTATGAAAGGTATTCCTTCTGCTACTCAAAGAATAAATTTTGAATTGGTGGATGAACATACCAAATTGGAAATTGCCTTTGCTAACCACATAGAAAGATATTTAGAACCAGTAGAGAGTGAGAACCTTGATTAATTGTACTGAATGTAATAGTGTTGATTTTTCGTACAACGAATACATGGGCGAGAAGGAATGTCAAGGTTGTGGGCTAATTATAGTAACTGAACCCTTTGACCAAACAGTTTCTTTATTTACTCACGATGGAGAAATTATTAGACATGTGGATAAAACTCTAGGCTCTAGGCCCGTTCATAGATACGAAAGAGGTAAAAGAAGTCATGTTGATGTAGGATTAGGATTTTCTAAAATGTTAATGTCTTCTTTAACTAATTCAAAGAGTCAAATGGATAGAGTAGAAAACGCCTACATGACTTGTTTTAGAGCAGGGATATTTGGTCAATCTACTTATGAAGACAGGGCTAGTGCTTTAATTTACTATGTACTAAGAGAGAGAAATTTACCTTTCACTCTAAAGGAAGTTTGCAGTGAGTACGGAGCAAACCCTAAATTGGTTGCTAAAGTAGCCAAGAAGATTTCAAAGCATTTTAAGAATAGCGGGGTATTCATTCAATCGTTTGATTCGTTATTAGAAAAATACGCTCTACAATTAGGAGATAGAGTCTTTGCTAATACTTGTAATTTGTTGCTTGCATTCTTTGAAAAGGAATATGATTTGCGTAGTCTTACTCTTAGTAAGGGCGCAGTAGCCGGAATACTCTACATAGCAAACCTTTGTGAATTTAGGCAACTATCACAAAAAGAAGTTGGTGATGTTGTGGGTGTGACTAGTCGCACTTGCAGAGACTCAACAAAAAAACTCCTACGAACAGTAGGTAAAACAGAGTCCGAAATAAAAGGACAAGGAACACAATGGATATGGTAATATGAAATGTAAAATATGCGAAAAAGAAATGGAGACTTGGGAAGGAAATAACCCTCAACCGATTCTACCTAAGTTTGAAGATAGAGTTTGTCGTGAATGTAATTGTTATGTGACGGCAACTAGAATGATGTTAGCCCCACTGTTCTCTCAGTTTGATGCGTCAATTCAAGATGTATTATACAGAGGACTTGCTAGCATGATAGGTATGTCATATACCATGAAAGAATCACAATCAGCATTTGAAGATTGGAGGAATAAAAATGAATAAAGATACAGAAGATAAATTAAAGAGTACTTTAGCAAGAGACAAACTATTAGAACGCCTATTCAAGATGGATTTATCTTGTAGGGATTTAGAATGGTTAGCGGAAGGAATAATGGACGAAGTCTATTGCAGAATGGAGGAATAAAAATGAATAGAAAAATATTGATAATTGGAGCAGGTGGAATTGGAAGTTTTCTAATCCCACTATTAGATAAGACGGGCCTTTACACGATTAGCGTAAGTGACCCCGACACCGTAGATACAAAGAACCTACCTTACCAAAACTTCACGGAAGATGAAGTGGGTGAATTGAAAGTGATGGCCCTACAAAAGAGGTATCCCATCAGTCCAAGTAAATTCCCTATTCTAACAGACGGGCAGATACAAGGATATGATTTGGTAGTATGTTGTGTGGACAATCTATCCGCACGAAGGATGCTATATCGTTCAAACATAGAGTGGCTAGACCTTCGCTCCCAAGCAAGGAACGCCGCCTATGTATCCTACAAGGCCGACCCTAAAATGTATGATACTATGCTAGCAGGGCCGGACGGTAGTTTTTCTTGTCAAGGTGATTCATGGGATGGCTCCACAGAAGGAGTACATTTCTTACAGGTTGCTATTGCAGGAATGGGTGCTGAATGGATTCAGCGTTGGTTTAATGATGAAGAAGTGAACGGCTTTGCCGTGATTAATGTTTGAGGTGATAATATGGGAGTATATGATTTTTTAGAACAAGAAAGAATTGCTGAAATAGAAAACACAACCCCTACTATTCGTGAGGGAGTTTGGTATGACGAGAATTTGCCGTATTTCCGCCTGTTTAAAGCGACAGTAGGAATGCTACTACTTTCTCTTTACCTTTTAAGTGACTATTACATTAAGACATGGAGTTTTTAAAATGAACAGTAGAACAACAATGAACGCAGTTGAATTATTGCAAAGAAAACACCTACAGGAACTACGAGGATTCGTTGAGCCTTACATTCAACAAGTGTTTGATGGTATGATGTTTGACCACAATGGAGAGGACATAATAAAGAACTCTAGATTCCATTCAGCGATTTGGGAAGCCTCTACAAAAATATTACCTAACTTAGAAGTACAGGTAGTAGTTGATGCTAATTGGAATCTACATATTTCTAGTGGTTCTTCGGGATATGTTGATTTTCAAATTAACCCTGTAGGGATGAAGTTACCGATTAAGTGTTGGATACATACGCATCCTTTCGGTAGTGCGTATTTTAGTGGGGTTGATTGGAGAACAATTAGAATTTGGGGAGCCAAGATGGAATCCGCTTATGTTCTAGGTGGGTATGCCCATTATGGTGTTTGGAGTAATAAACTACCCGAACTACTAAAGATAATTACCCAAGAAAGTATTGATAAATCATCAACAAGAATTCAACACATGAATAAAGGTTTTATTGGGGGGGAAGAAGAATGACATACACAGAAAATGATTTAGGGAAAATAGTTTCTTACGAAACAAAAGTAGGCTCACATCTTGATGAAAGAATAGTAATGGTCTATTGTCAAATTTGTTCTGCACAATTTATTGGCCCTATTAGAGAAGCAGGTGGTTTTATTGGTGGTCATGAAATGTTCCATCAATGGGAATTTGCTAACATGGTTAATGTTAATGGTATGGAGGCTTGATTGTGAAGAATTGCCCTAACTGCGATATTGCCCTCTATAAGAACAGAGTAGTGGATGGTAAATGTATTGCTTGTGGTGTGGAGGTGAAGGCGTGAAGTGTTTTAATTGTAAAAGTGAAAACATTGAGATAATTAAGGTTAAGAAAAAGAACCGCCTACATTATTGCTTAGATTGTAAAAGTGCAACCTACCGCATTTGGCTAGGCAAAAAAACTACAATGGTTAGGCAATACCTAGAAGCGGCCTCCCATCTAATCATGCACGACGGTAAAAAAAAGGTTAGATAATTTGGGAAATAATATATACTCTTGATGTGATGATTAGAATATGAAAGCGGTTGGAGATTGGGTCGTCGTTAAAAGCGAAGAGAAAGAAAGTACACACGGAATTATTTCCTTAGAAGAAAACAAAGGTACAGTCATTGACTGTCAATGTGATTCTTCTCTTATTGGAAAGACTATCTTCTATTCTATAGAGAAAGCGAAGAAGAATCGTGGGTTTATCTTTGTCCAATACAATGACATTTATGGGGTGGACGAATGATTCTATTTGGAAATGAAGTAAAAGAAAAAATCCTACAAGGCATCAATTTGGTTGCTGATACAGTTAGACCAACATTAGGGCCACAAGCCCGTACTGCTATCTTACAGGGTACTCCCCCCGTTGTTATCAATGACGGTGTAACAATCGCTAAATATGTTAGTCATGAAGACCCTTATGTTCAAATGGGAATTCAATTGGTACAGAATCTAGCCTTCAAGGCACAATCAAAAGCAGGTGATGGAACAACCACTGCTTGCGTATTAGCACAGTCTCTTTGTAATTCTATTATGGCTATGCCTCTAACCAATCTACATTCCATTAGAAATAACCTAGAGTATGTTCGGGATGAAATGATGCTATGCTTAGATAACTTGGCTGAACCAGTAACCGATGATTCTATTCTAGATGTTGCTACTATTGCCGCCAACAATGACCCTGTTCTAGGAGAATTGATTGCAGAAGTCTTTTCTCATGTAGGTAAAGACGGGGTTATTTCTGTTGAAGAAGGACATGGTTTATCTACAGAATTTGAATTAAAGGAAGGTCTAGAGTTAGATAATGGCTATGCTAGTCACTTATTTGCTAATCAAGATAGTGGCGAATGTATTCTAGAGAAACCTTTAGTGTTCTGTACCAATAAAACAATCATTAACTTTAGCGATATTCTTCCTGCTCTAGAGTATGCTTCTTCTAAGAGTCGCCCATTGTATTTAATTTGTGGAGACTTAAGGGGTTCTGCTCTGTCTAATGTATTAGCGAATGTTGTTCAAGGGAGAATACAGATTGGTGTAACACAAGCACCTAATCACGGTGATGCTAGACTAGATGAATTGAAAGATATTATTTCTGTCGTAGGAGGAAAACTATTCTCCGATGAAGCAAAGGACGATTTGCGAGTTGTTGATGAGGCTTCTTTTGGTGAATGTGATAAGGTCATATTGAACCAAGTTGATTCAACAATTATAGGCGGTATTGGAAATCCTCTTGAAAGAGTCCAAGCCCTCACTGAATTATACAAGGTGGCTAATAATGATTGGATTAGAGAAAGGCTAACCACTAGGATTTCTAGACTAAAGGGCGGCATAGCAGTAATAACAGTAGGCGGTGGTTCTAGTGTTGAATTGAGAGAGACTAAAGAAAGACTTGATGATGCTCTAAACGCTACCAAGGCCGCTTTACAAGAAGGAGTTATTGTTGGTGGAGGTCTAGGCTTACTCTTGGCCTTCCAAGAAATGAAGAAAGAGGTTGATGTTCCTAATCTACCTTACCTTGCTGATGTTTTTATGACTCCAATTAGTGTTCTATTACAGAACGGAGACGCAACAGAAGATACTTGGGATGCAATCAAACCTAGTGACTTGATAGGCTACAATGCTAAAACAGGGGAAGTAGAAAACCTTTGGGAAGCAGGAGTTATTGACCCTGTTAAAGTTACCAAGAGCAGTTTATCAGCCGCAATGTCAATCGCATTAATGTTCCTTTCTACAGAAGTTGCCGTACTCAAAGAGGAATAATGATGAAGAAAAGAGCAATTACAGTTACCCTACCTGCTCCGCACAAATCTAGGATTGCCTGTCCTATTTGTGAAGGTAATAAATGTAAGGTGTGTAATATGACTGGAACATTAAATATTGATGTTGCCCCCAAAATACCAATACAGAGAGCGCACATTATCAAGTATGTAGTTGATAACATACATGATGTTGCCTCGGAGATTACTAGAATGTATGGTTTAACCCCCGACATAAACACTAAGGAAGTTTGTGAAGTTAGCGGAGGCCAATACGAAATCGTACAAATATCTAGTTTAGGCGGAGCCTGTTGGGTTGTTAATCGTTTAGATGAATTAGATACCCCTAGATATTTCCTTTCTAGAAAGGAAGTAAAGAAATTCAAGGAGGGATGGATGCTTGAATGACGATATGGAATTTAAAGGTAGGATTATTAGAAATAGTACCCAAGAAGTAAAAGTGCATCAAGGCCGCTATTATGGTATAGAGGTTCTAGATATTCGTTGGTATAAAGATGAAAAACCAACAAGAAAAGGAGTACGGTTTAACATGATAGAAGCCAAAGTCCTTTACAGAATTCTAACAAATATGTTTGAAGGAGAGGAAGAATAATGAAGATTAGTAAACTAAAACTGTTGTCCAAAAAACCAAAAGAATTTTCAAAGTGGGCCATTGGACACGAAAAGAAAATACCCAAGCAATTCAAAGAAGATTTTTCTTCTGTTTGGCCCAAGGTACAAAATACCAATGAACAAGTAAGAGGTGCATTTGTGGTGCATTGGTCACTAATTGTTGGTAGTACTTTCAATACAATTTCCTTCCCTATTGTTATAGGGACAATGACTTACATGCAATTAGCCGCAGAGTCAGTAAATAGGTTAGACCTATCCGAAGTTTTGCAAAAGATGATGCAGAACTTTTCTAGAATAAATGCTGAGATTTCTTCTCATCAAGGTGATACTGATGAAGAAGAGTGAGTGGAAAGCACTAGCAAAATACCTTTGGTCTGTTTCCAAAGTAAAACCAAAAATGAAGGATAACATTAGAGAAATAATCCAAATACTAAATGAAAATAACGAGTTGATAATAGATGACGATGAAAAGACTATCCCGACTAATGGAAGCAATTTGCAACCAAACGCCGACAACACAAGTGAACCGACTTACAAAGGAAATGGAGAATTTTAATCCAACAGACTTAGTAAAGATTCTAAGCCTTGATTTAGAAAAGAATAATATTGGATTGACCAAAGCAAAAAGGTGGCTATCTTCTTTCTTTGGAATATTTGATGAAGAATTAGATGCCTTGTATGATGCTACTAACGACATTGGAGAAGCAGTATCTTTGATGGAAACCTTTGATTCGGAAGAAGAGTATAGTCTCAAGAGGGTTATTCAACTTCTAGAACTAGACTGTTCTTCTAGGTCACTTTCATTTGACACAATACAAGAAGCCTTCTTATCAATGTCGGACTACGAAAGAAAGTGGTTCGTCAAGTTTTGGATTAGAACCCCAAATAACAAGATAGGCGAAAAAACAATACAAAAGGTTCTAGCAAAGAAATACCAAAAAACTCAACAAGAAGTACAACGGGACTGTTCTCTTAACAGTATAGTTTCAGTTACCTCTTACTATGAAATGAATAGAAGCCCGCCACTAAATCTAGTGCATGGTAAATTTGTTTCACCAATGTTGGCTAAAGCCCAACCTTTCAAGAAATGGCCGGAGGATGCAGTTTATGATATTAAGTACGATGGTAATAGGTATCAAATACATAAGAAGAAGGATTCAGTTATTGTCTTCAATAGAAAAGGAAAAGTAGTTAATTATCAATTTCCCGATATTGTGAAAAAGATACTAGTATATGAAGAGGATGATTTTATTCTAGATGGAGAAATTTATCCTGTAGATGGTAGTGGTTATCCTGTTGCACATCAGCAAATGAATAAGCGGGTTCATTCAAAGAACATAAATTCGGATTTGATTTTGAGGTGTCCTGTAGAGTGGGTCGTGTTTGATTGCTTGAAAATGAATGGTGTGTCTATCATGGCCTATCCTTTGAGAGTGCGCCTTGAAACCTTCTCTTCTTTACCTCATCAAGCCCTACGGGTGGTTGATGGCGACCCTTTCGCTTTCTACAATCAAGCAATCGCAGGAGGATTTGAAGGCATCATGGTCAAAGATATGGGAGACGAATACCATCCTGCTAAGAGGAAATGGGTCAAGTACAAACCGGCTCAAATTGATTTAGATGTGGTGATTACCGGAGCAAGATATGGAGAACATTCTAACGCAAACTTGTTTTCTAGTTTTGAGATTAGTGTATTATCTTCTTCTTCCGATAGCGGATACGAAGCAATAGGTAGAGTTGGTATTGGTTTTAGTGATGATGATTTAGTTTCTTTAACTGCTAAATGCCGCAGACTTGTTTCTAATTATGATTCTTCTTCGGAAAATTATTCTATAACTCCATCAATAATTATCTCTGTTACTGCCGATGCAGTCACTAGAAACACCAACAAAACATTAGGCTTAAGATTTCCTAGAAAAGATAGAATTAGAGACGACAAAATTCTTAGTCAAATAAATACCATTGATGATGTAATAAATTTATTTTGAGGGATTGTATGAAAGACTTTGATAAACTACCGAACAAGAAGAAACTAGTCTTCTCTTTAGAAGAAGACATATCAGTAAATCAAAGAATGACTTTGGAATTATTCAATGCACATTGGCTAAGACACAAAAAAGACACAAGTAGGGCGTATTTTAAATATACTGACACAGATATAGAAGTGTATCTTTCTAGTTTAGACGAATCCCTAGTAGTATCTAATATACAATTTTTCTTGAAGCATGAAGGGATAAACCATCATTATCTAGGAGTTGTAGATTATGCTATCTAGGGACATGATAGTTGGTATTCTTTTAGCAAAGGGAAATTTTTATTCTAAGGTAGAAATTAGTGAAAGCACAAACATTGGGTATTCTTGTACGCTTCAAATAATAGTATCGTCTTCTAGTCAAGAGTTATTATCTGCATTGTCTAGAAGTTTGACACAGAGGAATTTCCCTCACAGTTTACAAAGTGACCGATTAGTAATAAGCAAAAATAATGTAGAACACATATTACATATTATACCTAGAGGGTTGGATTCTCTTTCAAAGAAACTCGCAGACTTTAGAAGAATATACGAAATAGTCCAAAACAAAAAACATTTGACCCTACAGGGTCTAGAACAAATACTAATAATAAAGGGGAATCTAAATGGGTTTGACTGATATAAATAAAGACAGAACAGAAATTTTTGTAGGAAAAGCAGGAACGGGCAAGACAACTAAAGTTAAGGAATTATTCCCTAACGCCGTTTATCAATATGCTAATGATATTGACATAAAGGATATTTTCTCTGTACCTACTGATGTAGGTATAATCATAGAAGATATACACTATAAACCAATGACGAAAGAAATAGTAGACATTATTCTTAAGTATAGAGGGACAGTAGTACTAACTTGCATCAACCAAAAATCTATTCCTTTAGAAATAAAGAAGATTTGTAAGATTAAAAGAGTAGGTTCTAAACAACACATACAGGAGCAATTGAAAGAAATCGCACCTAGAAGCGAAGAACCATTCTCATACGAAAGAGATGTATTTAGTTTAATCAACGAATACCTAAAAAGCGGCGACAGAGAATTAATTAGAGAATTACTTTTGTTCAACAAGCCCGCAGATACTCAAATCGTTTCGTGGTTAAATGAAAACCTACACCCAAACAAGTTACTCTTTGTTGATGGTGTAGTTAAACGCCGTTGGCCTCAACGCTACTTCTATGAGATGCTTGCCTATTGTCATGAAGGTAAAATGTTTAGGAGAGCCACAATGCCTAAGAGGGGAAAGTATTCTAAGGTTCCTAGATTATTAAAAAGGGTCGGTTTGGCCCCTCACGAACATAAGTTATTCAAGCAACTACTACAGGATAATGACTTTAGAAAATATGCACTATCAAAATTCAACAACGAAGAATGTAGATTGATGGGATTAGGCGAGAAGAAAACACTCAGTCTTAGAAAAGAAAAAAGTAAACAGTTTTCATTGGAGGAATTCCTATGAGTAAAAAGAAAAAAACAGAAAGACACGCTGAGAAAATAAAACAATATATTAGCAGTGGAAAGAAATCAACCCAAGAAATCTTTGAGTATATTAATAGAAAAACTAAATGGGGCATCACTGCTAACCAATTAGGTTCTATTCTTAAATCTAAAAGATTTACTAGAGTAGGCGAAGGTAAGAATGCCGAATGGGAATTAGGAGATGAAGAGAATGGGAAAAAGTAAATCATCGGGCAACTATAAAAGAATCAAAAAGGAAATAGTACGGGTGCTTGGTACTGAATCACCTCTTAGTACTATTGAATTAAAAGAAAGACTAATTAATAATATTAAATTAAAGAACAGTAGAATTTGTTCTAATAGAATAGGACAAATTATGAGACAAAAAGAGTTTAGTAGACATTCATATCTACCAAACAAAATATCCCTATGGGAATTAAAGGAGGAATAAAAATGAAAACAGAAATAGAAATTAAAATAGAAGATATAGAAAGAGAAATTAAAGTAATCAATCATAGATTGGTGAGCATAACCAACAAACTCCATTCAAAAATTGACAGCATTCAATCTTATAATCAAATTAACAAAATGTCTAGAGAATACCAATCTAGAATGGACAATGAAATACGAGCGAAGATAATTGAACAGTTACCTTCTGCTCTTAGGTATTTCTTTAAGGAGGAAGAACAATGAGCGCAATAGAAAAGGTAAAGGAAATGGAAAACAATCTAA
>ERZ807291.4798-NODE-4798-length-17571-cov-12.542761_pt1 | contig 17571 bp, 18 predicted proteins | sample MGYA00521257_ERZ807291 | MGnify/ENA primary metagenome ERZ807291 (study PRJEB31413, sample SAMN03169783) | marine metagenome | biome: Marine; feature: Water; material: Subsurface seawater | place: North Sea | collected 2011-04-28 | depth 1 m m ... | reverse complement strand
ATATCAACAGCTTCATCAAACATCGCATACACTAATTCTTCAGGAACTTTATTATCCAAATATTGATATAACATACAAGCAAACTCTGTATGCAAACTTTCATCACGACTTATTAATTGATTTGCAAAACTTAAACCTGGCAATAAACCACGTTCTTTCAACCAAAATATAGCACAAAAACTTGCTGAAAAGAATACACCCTCTATTATAGCAAACGCCACTAATCTTTGCGCAAAAGAACATTCTTCATTACCTATCCATTTTAAAGCCCAATCTGCTTTAACTTTAATAGCTGGAAATGTTTCAATAGCTTTAAATAAATCGTGTTTTTCTTTTTCATCTTTACAATAAGTATCAATTAATAAACTATAAGTTTCTGAATGAACGGCTTCTATAGCTATTTGAAATGCATAGAAACATTTCGCTTCTGGTATATTAACATCTGCTAAAAAACGAGTTCCTAAATTTTCCATTACTATACCATCACTACCGGCAAAAAAAGCTAGTATATGATTCACAAAATATTTCTCATCTTTAGATAATTTATCTAAGTGTTTTAAATCTTCCGCAAAATTAATCTCATCAGCAACCCAATACACAGATGCTTGTTTTTTATACATTTTAAATAAATCATTATATTTTATAGGAAATAATACGTATCTTTCTGACGAATTCACTTCTTTTAAAATTAATTCATCTTTGTCAAACTTTTTAGAATGATAATACATATTATTTATAATTAATATTTTTTTATATATATATAAAAATGATATATATTTTATAGAAATTATAAATGACATCTAACTCCTGCCCAATATGTATAGAAAAATATACTAAAACAAAACACTTCAAAGTAGAATGCTTTAATTGTGATTTTACGGCTTGTCGTAAATGTATTAGATACTTTGTTATTAATTCTTCTAATAATCACGTTAATTGTATGAGTTGTAAGACAGCTTGGAATGATAAGTATATTAGTAAGGCTTTATTACCTGCTTTTTTCAAAAAAGACTATAAAATACATACTAATAAAAATAGTATTGAAGAACAATTAGCACTTCTTCCCGATACACAACCTCACGTTGAACGTATTATAGAAAGAGAGAAAGCAATTGACGAAGATGTTAAAATTTCTTGTATGCAACTAGATATTAATAACTATATAAATTCCTATAAAAAAAGTAAAATATCAGTTTTTATACAAGAAATTAGAACTGAAAATAAAAAAAAAATTGATGATAAATATCAAGAAGAATTGAAGAAGCCACGTAATATAAGAATGAAAAAACCAAATATTGCTAAAATGTTTTATGAAAATAAAGACGAAATTAATACAAAAGCTTCAAATCGGTTTAATAAATATTTAGAAGATATAAACGAAGATAACAAAAAGTATATTGAAGATTCTATTAAATTAAATGAACTAGAAAAAAGAGAAATTGAATTAAGAAAAATTATTAATAAAAAAACAACTGTTGTTAAATCTATTTATAATCGCCCTTGTTCTAATTCAACTTGCAATGGTATGCTTAAAACTGATTCTAATCTATGTAGTATCTGTGATCATATAACTTGTTCAAAATGCCTTCAACCTTACAATAAAGATATTAAAGACCACATCTGTAATGAAGATGATATTAAAACAGCTAAACTTCTTAAAAAAGATACTAAATATTGTCCTAAATGTAATTTTGGAATTACTAAAATATCAGGTTGTGATGTTATGTTCTGTACACAATGTAATACGTCATTTAATTGGAAGACAATGGAAATATTAACTAAAAATCTTCATAATCCTCATTATCTTGAATATTTACGTAGAGCTGGAACACAGCGTCAAAGAGATAATGTTGTTAACAATTGCATAGCTAATCCAACTATTACTGATTTTGATACTAACAGATTTAATAATATTAGAAACTTTTGCTATGATATTCGAGTATTTAGACCTTTTAGAACTATTATGGATAGAGGTATAATTTCTATTCAATATATTCTCCACATAAGTGAAAATGCTACTAATATTCGAACTAAAATAAATAATTATGAAAATTTAAATAGACAAGCACGTATCAATCTTCTTCTTAACAAGATTGATCGTGATGCTTTTGACGAAATAGTAAGTAAAAACTGTTATGAAATAAGAATATTAACACAAAAAGAACAAATTGTTCTTACTCTTAAAGATGTAGCTACTGAACTTATATTTAATCTATCAAATAACGAATTAATGGCTATTAATAATAGTATATTTAATATACTAGATTCATCTAGATCTACTAATACTTTTGGTAAAATTAGTAATAAAACTGAAGAATTCTTTAGACCATATATAACTATAGAAACCTTTAAAAAAGTGATGGATCAATTAGATAAAATTGTAAAAGAAATTAAAAATATAGCACAATATTGTATTGAAGAGGATAAAGAACTGTCTAAACTTTACGGTAGATCTCTTAATTCAATGCTTTATCTTTACCTCTACTAAAAAGTAAAATGACAAATTTATTAGATAATATTAAACTAAATGTAGAAAGATATCTTATTTTTATTAATAAAATTGATGATTTACCATTTCCATTTGATGATTCTTTATACATTGAAGAAACTTTAAATTATCATATATATGAATTATACAACAACTATAATAATGATAATAATATTATTTCTTCAAAAAAAATATTTGAAAAATCTATAAATAAACCTATAAAATATAAAAGATTTTTATTAAATATTTTACCTAATATATTACTATTCGTTGAATCAAAGCTTATAATTAAATAATTCAAAATCTTTCTTAAAATAGTTATAAATTAAATCTAATGATTCTTTATTTAATATTTCATTCACTTGTTTTGAATTATTAGTAACTTTAATATCTTTTATAAGATCTTCCCGTTCTATTTTTACTAATACTTTTTTCAATTCTTCTTCATAATTTTCAAATCTATAAACATCAGTTACTAATTGAGTTTTATAATCTAAATCATATACATAATTACATTGTAAAGATAATGGTCCCCAATCAGGATCTTTGTATTCATCTATATTTAAAAGAAGCATTTTCTTAATCCAATCATTTATATTATTATTTTCTGCTAAAATCCTATGTTTATCCGGACCCATTTTATAATTGTTTTTCAAACATTTATAACTCTCACTTTTATCATTCAATTCATTTGTTTCTAAATCTTTAAAATACAAATGTTTTAGTAAATGATTATACCAAGATATCATTCTTGTTACAGGATGCCTAACAAAAACAAAAGAATATTTATTTAATATTTCATCTTTACGTAAATAAATATACGTATGAGTTTTTTCAATATTCAATAAAGCTGTTATAGTATCACCACCCGTCTTAGGATTATGAATAAATACATAATCGTAAGACATTTATATTATTAACTATACAATTATATTGTCCGTATTTTAGTTGAAGATCTACTTTTAGTTTTAGTTTTATCTACTTCAATTAAAAATTTAAAAGCTTTTAATTTTTGTTTTTCACGATTATTATTTAGTTCATCTATTTTTTCATTTATTTTTTCTATTATTTCTTCTCTAGTTAATTTTGTATCTATATTACATATAATTGCCATTTTTTTATAAAATGAATTTGAACTTTGTTTTTTCGGGTTAATTCCAGTATATTCATTTTCTTTAGCATAACAATAAAAAGGTAAAATATCTTTATTTGGTTTAATATCATTATACATTTCATATTTAGGAAGTATCAATTCATTTATATTTGCAATATTTGAACTAATATCATTTAATGTAATCTTAAGACATAAATAATCTAATGATATATTATCGTGAAAAATAACTTCATTTGTAAAATCACCTTTATATGATTTTAGTTTTTTTACAACCTTATTTAGTTCCCACGGAAAATACGTATTTGATTCATTTATAAAACCGTTATAATCTACAAAATTAATATGGTAGTTTTGTTGTTCTAATAATTTTTTTGAAAAAATCAAACAGTTTTTTGCAGGAAATAAAGTTTCATATTTTAAATTATATTTTGTTATTAAACTAAAATAAACACCTGGAAATTGATCATCTTCGTTAGATTTTCTTAAACCTTTAGTAATATTATTGTCAGTCATATGCACTAAATATAATATATTTTCATTCATTTTATTTATTAAATAGATATTCTTAGTGCAATACTCATAGCTTGCAATTCTTGAATTATCAATTTAAACGCATAAGGTATTCTTACTTGCGATGGATCTATATCATTCTTACAATAATTACAATTATATAGATTCCTTTCACTATTTGATACCATTATCATTCCACATACCTTACAAATATATTGTTTAGAATTATCAGAACAATCAAGCATTTTCTCTTTTAAGAATAAACTAGCACCGTGTGATAATATAGCATCTCTTTCCATTTCTCCAACTCTCAAACCACCAGCACGTGATCTTCCTTCACTTGGTTGCCTTGTTAAGAATACAATAGGACCATTAGATGATCTCGAATGTATTTTATCACATACAATATGTTTTAATCTTTGATAATATGTTGGACCTATAAATATAGTAGTCTTCATCTGTCTTCCTGTATATCCATCATACATTATTTCATTACTATGTTTTTCCATTCCATAAGATTCTAATTTATTACAAATATCTTCTACTGATAGATCATTATATGGTGTGCAATCTTGAATATCACCTTCAATACATCCTACTTTACCTAATACACATTCCATTAATTGTGCAATTGTCATTCTTGACGGAATAGCATGTGGATTCATTATTAAATCAGGAGTAATACCATCTTTTGTATAAGGCATATCTTCAGAATTATATATCATACCTATACTTGCTTTTTGTGCAATACTTGAAGCTAATTTATCACCAACAGCAGGTTTGCGATGATTACGAATTCTTATCTTACAAAAAGCATAACCTTCATTATTAATTTCTTTATAATTCATATCTACAGTGCCTTCTTCATTAGATTTAATAGAAACACTTGTATCAATATTATGTATCTTACCTTTTATTTTTTTAGGCATTATCTTTCCTACAATTATATCACCCGCTTTAACATATGTATTTTTATCAACAAATCCATCTTTATTCAATTTATCGTAATTAAACTGTTTTGATGTATCTATTTTTTCAGGATTACAAAATACTTCTTCTTCTCCGGTTGAATGATTTTTATTACATTGCTCTTTTAATGTTTTATAATGTGTGCTTACGAATAATCCACGATCTAAAGCATCCCTATTCACTATAATACCATCTTCTTGATTAAAGCCACTATAAGTCATTATAGCAACTACTGCATTTATACCTGATGGTAATTCTGCTGCTTGAGTATATTTACTCAATTTAGTTGCTATCAAAGACTTCTGTGGATAATTTAGAACATTAGATAACGTATCCAATCTTGTATTAAAATTTGTCATATATAAACCTAAAGCTTGCTTGCCCATCGCGCTATTGGCGCTAAAGTAATTTCCCTTTGTTATAAATGAATGATTACTACTCTCAACCTCAATATCTGCAATTTGGACATATTTGTGAGATTCTACTTTAACAGGTTGAAATAAAGCTTCACCTTTAATAATAACATTTTGTTTAAATTCATTAAAAGTTAAATTTTCAATTATTTTAGATGCTTTGATATATTCAATATAAATACCACTATCAATTGCTTTATGAATCGAATATTTATAACCAATAATATTATAATAACGAACAATATTATCTTTATTAGATCTTATCTTATAAGCAATTCGAACTCTATTACGATCGTTAAGATAATCTATATTTTTAATATAAGTATTAATATTAAACTCATTAAGTAAATCAATACATTGATACATAAATTTTAATAATCCATCTTTCATATTTGGAATTGATTGGTTAGCAGTTTGTGGAATATCAAAACCAATTGCATTTGTTTTAACATTGTTATATGAAATACGAATAGTACATCCATCACCACCTTGAAAACCTGCTAAGAAATGACGTTTAGTTTCCATACTACCATCCATAATCCATTTTGGAATTGGTTTACGAACAGTTTCAGTAGTTTTACCATACGATATACCTAATATTATTAACAATGTAGGAAATGGACCATTATAACATACATCAAATGTATGATGTTTACATCCTGATGTTGAATGTGTTCTAAATCCTTCATTAATACGATTTGCTTTAAACCCTAATTTAACGATATCATTGTTTAAATGTTCAGCATCATACAATGATTCAAGTGATGCTTGAACTTGCGGTGTTCTTCCACCGTGCTTTTTATCATATACATTAATAGCACCATCTGCCAATATAAATCCAAATATACCTGATATAATAGGCAATCGACTATCATTACTCATTAAAGGAATATAATTTAATTCTTTAAGTTTTTTCATATGTTTCGTAATTAATGATGGATTAACATTTGCCATTATTAAACGTTTTTCCATTATATCTTCATCAACTAATATATAAGGTTCAATATCTTCATAAAATAATTTATGATAAATATTATTACATAATATTCCTACTTTAGTATCTTCTGTAAATTCAGTTGCACATTTCCATCCATCTAATGTCATAAATTTATGATCATCAGAACATACAATAGATTTATTACCATATTGTGTGGTTATTTTTACAATTGGTTTAATATTATCATATATTTTATGATTAACTACAGTCGTTGGTGATGTTGTCATTTCTTTTAAATCAAAAGTTACAACTTTATCACCAATCTTAATATCTTTAAGTTTTTTGTAAGTTCCATCGTCCATTAATAATTCTTCTTCAGTCCAAATACATTGGTAAGTATTACGAGGTGCTTGATTATGATTCGCAAATGGAATATTTGCACCTAAAATACCAAACATTAAACAAGGATGAATCTCACAATGTGTATATCTAGGAATTAAAGTAACACCTGAACATTCTTTAGTTAAATCTTTTGGAAACATTGCTATCATAGAATGTGCAGTTTCATCAATATCTAAATATTCTATAAATCCTTCTTTATCATCTTTACTCATTACAGATGGCATTATAAATCCTTCAAAACACCATTTCTTAAGTTCCTCAATACCATATTTCTTTAAAAACTTATGAAACCTTAATTCGTTATTATCATCTACAATAAATAGAGGTCTATACATTCTTCCACCCTCTGTAGAAATACTTAGAATATTCTTCATTCTATCCCAATATATAGCAGATACAGGATTTATTAATCCTTGTCGTTTATAAGATTTTAAGTTTTTATACAATAACTCCGGATCTGTATGATAACCAAATAATTCACCATTAACTATTATTAAAGAATTATAGTTTTTAAAAATATTCTTTAAAAAACTAACACGATCATCAATATCATCTGCATATTCAATAACATTTTGTTCTTTTAATAATATTTTTATCAATATATTACAATAATATATTGAAATATTAGTACTTAAAGCCATATTTTTAACTAAACCAACTGGAGCACCTTCCGGTGTTTCACACGGACAAATAACACCATAATGAGAATTATCTAATTTTCTTGGTTGAACTAATTTACCATTCTTTTCCATAGCGGTATTAATACGTCTTAAATGTGATAAAGTGCTATGATGACACATACGATTTAACACCTGTGATACACCTTGTTTAATATTCTGAAAACTACCAATTGTCTTAATACCCCAATTACCAGTACTCAATGCATATTTCAACCAACTATCCAATAAACCTTGCTTAAAATATTTAGTAATATGTTGTTTATCACTTATTAAATCAACCACAAAAGTGCTATCATTTCGCCATTGATTAATATCTTTTTCTATCATAGTTTTTAATTCTTTCGTTATTTTTCCATAACATTGACGGAATAAATTAGCCATTAACATACCAGGTGTATCAATACGTTTGTTAATATAACTATCACGATTATCATAATTTTCATAACCCAAATAAATTGAAATTGCTTTATTTATCATATATCCTAAATATAACGCTTTCTTATTTCTTCCAGTAATATGAGGTAATAGATCAGTTACTAAAACTGCTTCTACATTATCAACCGTTTTATTATTTCGCATATTACCCGTTATGTTTCTTAAAATATATTCTAAAGCATCTTCGCGAGTATATACACCTATTGCATCATCACAACACGCTTTCAATTCTTCTAAAATATGTTTATTACGAATTTTATCTATATTATACAACACATGATGTATAATCTCCTTGTCTGATAAAATATTTAAAGCTCTAAACATAATAAACACTGGTATTTCAGTTTTAAGAAATGAAGTGTTAATACGAATAACTCTTCCCATATGATTTGATTTTTTACTCATTGACAGTGAAATCGTCTTTGTAGGTAAATAGAAAGGCTCGTTCATTGATCTTATTTCAGTATGTATTATATCAATGTTATTCGCAGGTTTAAAGATCAAAACATAGTTCTCTTTAATACGATCTTGATTAATTAATACTTTTTCGTTTCCATTTACAATAAAATAACCTCCCATATCATAACGACATTCAGATATTATATTTTCATGAGGTATTATACTCAATATACAAGCTTTTGATCCAACCATCACCGGTAATTTACCAATATAAATATTTTGCAGTTGTTTTGTTTTAGTTTCATTATGATTTTCATTTTGATTATATATATTAGTTATTATTCTAACATTTACATATAAATCACAAGAATATGTTAAATTATCATAACGAGCCATTTGCGGTGTCATATTAATTTGAGTTCCATCTTGTTTCTTATAAATAGGTTTAGTAAAATGTGGCTCTTCAACATATATACTAATTTTTTGATTATAATCATTTATTTTTTCATTAAAATCATTTGTAATTATTATAGGATTATAACCAGAAACGATCTTACGTAGTTTTATATCTAGAAAATCATTATAACTTTCTATCTGATGTCTAACTAATTGATGTGATGCAGTTATATTACCACCCGAAGAAAAATAAGCATCTAATAATGTTTTTATATTTTCATCAAATGACATAAGTATATATTTTTATATATTTTTCATTTCTTATATCATTTTTATGTATTAAATTTCTTAATGTTATCTATATACAAATCAACAGAATGATTATCTCTTAAATCTCCAATGTTTGTAGCACAACTACATAACGTGCTTAAAAATCTTGAAATAAATCCATTATAAACTTTATCGTTTTGTTGTACTCCTTCTTCTAAACATATTGACGAATGAACATGATTAAATTTACTTCTTAAAGGCATCTTCGTAATTATATCTCCTTTATTTTTATATCTTACTGAATGTTTTATATTTATATTAAAATAATTAGCAAAATCTTTATTTCCAGGTCTAGGTGATCCTATTGTTAATACATTTATATTAGGATTTTTAGTCGCTAAATGTATATCTACAGCACATACATATGCTAATGCACCACCTAAAGAATGTCCCGATATATATATATTAGCAATATATATATTACGTATTGCTCCATATATTTGGTTTTTAACAGACATATATTGATCATAAAAACCTTTATGTATTCTTATATTATCTTTAGGATTAACTGTTCGTGTATCTACATCGTGTTTCCAGTCATCTAATGATGTTGTTCCACGGAAAGTAATAAATACATTTATATCACTAAAATCAATATAACACTGACAATCTGTATTTACATTAGAAATTAATAAAGATTTTTTTCTATTATTAGAATAACTTAATTTGCAAAGTTCTGTGCAATAAACATCTATATTCATTATGTCTCTTTTATTTGTTATTAAATGTCAAAAAGAAAAATATTATTTAGGATTATCAAAAAATTTTGTATCAATATTTTTTAAACATTTAGAAAATCACGATAGTATTCCTTGGATGAATATGTATAAACCTATGCAACTTGTGCATATAGATCACTTTTTTAATCTTAAAATGTTAAATAATTGTGTAATATATTATATGTATATTTATGGTATAGAAAATGTTAGAGGTGGTATTTACAGTAATATTATATTGAATTTAAATCAATACAATGAAATTACTAAAAAAATAAATGAAATTTATTATGATGTGTAATTTTTTTATTGAAATAAAGCGTTTTTATATAGTAAAATGCTAACTAATTATATATTAAATAGCGATATACAAAAATCATTAGAACATATATGTTATTTATTACATATGAATGATGAAAAACTTGAAGAATTAGAAAATAGTCTTATTGAAATATGCAATTATATTGGATTAAATATGGAAATTGAACACGCTAAAAGATGGTTTGATATTGTTAATTCAACATATGAGGTTATTAGCAACAATGAAATTAAAATTGATAAAACATTAGTATTATGTAGTAAAATGTGCTCCTTATGTAAATTATTAAAAGAAAATAGCATTATAAATATTAAAAACTTAAGATCGCAAGTTATTAATGATCTTGAATATAATTTAAATGCACAATATGTTGTAATATTAGAACATATATTACCCTTAAGAACTTCAGATTCTTATAACGTTGCTTGTAAAATAGCAATGTGTTTTATTAATTATTTTGAAAAAACTAAAGATATTGATACAGAATCTAAAGAATTTACAGTTTTAGCAAATAAAATTAGATTAACTATTGAATATATTACACGTAAAAATATTTATATTGAAAATAATAATTCAAAAGATGCAGATTGTATTTGGTTTATTTGGAATATTATTTTAAAACTTACACAATCACATAGTTTTACTACAATATATAAATTATTCTCACATAATTGGAAATCAACAGCACGTAAAAAAAGATTAGGTATATTATGGGGAACTGTATATCTTTTAAAACATAAAGAAATTGAATGGTCTAAGCAAGATATAGATAATTTTGAAAAAATTAGATTATTAAGTAAAAACTTAATGATCGAAACAAAAAATAGATATCCTAAAGATATTACAATTAAAAAAAATATTGATGATGATATTAAAAATATTTGGAATACTTACATTCCTTCAAGTAAATCGTAGATTTTAAATTTACTTCTTAGATTTACTGGTTTTAGCTGATGTTTTTACGCGATTCATTACTACTTTTTTAGTTCTTGATCTTCCACCAATAAATTCTTCAGCTTCTTCATCTTCTCCCTCTTCATCATCTTCATCATCAGATTCCTCTCCAAATTCCTCTTCAGATTCCGTATCCCCATTACCACCACTAATTTTCTTTCCAGTATAGCTTAATTTACCACCAACAACAGCTAAAGCGCCTCCTGTCATTGTTTTAACTTCAGCTGAAGTTAAATCACAAGACTCGATATTATATTTATATTTAATTTCATATTCTACATTGCCTCTTTTCATTACTAAAGGTTTAGGTAATTTTTCACGTGTTACCATATAGGAATATGTTTTCCCAGCACTACGGCGATCACGCATACGAAGAACAAACTTGATGCTTGTTTTATTTTTATATTTAGTAAATTTACGTAATGTTAATTTTTTGAATAGAGCTTTGCCTGCTTTTTTAGCGGCTTGACCTGGTTGATCATTCTTATAATTACCCCCAATATATCCAATTCCCGATCCCATTATTGTAAATGTAGGCATTTATATTAGGTAAATATTAAATTAATTCTTCTGATTCTTCTGAATCTGAGCCATTCTCTTCACCTGAAAGAATATCATATAATATTTCATTATCATTGTCTATATCATCATCTATGTAATTATATTTTATGTTTTTTCTAAACATTATAGGTATATTTCCTTCTATTTTCCTCAATATATGTTTTGATTCTTTCATATTATTTTCTTCAATTTCTTCAACATCATATATTGATTGATATGTTGTATTTGTATTTGTATCATTATATTTGTGTTCTACATCATCTACATAATAAAATTTCATACGTTCTCTTGGTATTATTTTAATATCATTTTCATTAAATATTCTTAAACATTCTTCTACATTTATTTTTACTATTTTATATAGGTGTTGGTAGTATTCCAATGTTGTTTCAAACTTATTTTTACTAAACTTATATTTATTATTTCTACTACAATGAAAATAATCGTGAAAATCTTTAAATTCTTCTGATTTCATAAAATATTCGAACTTCATTATATAAAGCTATTTTTATACTTTTTTATATAATGACAGATATTATTGATAAGTTTAATGAATTAGCAGAAAAAATTAAAAACTCTTCAGCTAATCCTAATGTTGTTGTTCCGGATGATATTAAATTAAAGTTTTATGCTTATTATAAACAAGCTACAATAGGTGATTGTAATACTGAATGTCCTGGAATGTTTGAATTTCAAAAAAAAGCAATGTGGAATGAATGGAATGCACTTAAAGGAACAACAAAAAATGATGCTACTACAATGTATATTTATTACGCTGAACAATACGTATAAACATTTAAGTTTTAATTATTATAAATGGAATCAATGGAATCGCAATATATTAATTTAATTAAACATATTTTAGAAAATGGTATATCTAAAGATGATCGCACAGGTATTGGAACTTTAAGTATATTTAGTTATAATATGACATTTAATTTACGTGAAAGTTTTCCTTTATTAACTACAAAAAAAGTATATTGGAAAGGTGTTGTTGAAGAATTGTTATGGTTTATATCAGGTTCTACTGATTCTAATATATTAAAAGAAAAAGGAGTTAAAATATGGGAAGGTAATAGTTCTAGAGAGTTTTTAGATAGTCGGGGATTATCACATTATGATCAAGGTGATATTGGAGCAGGATATGGTTTTCAATGGAGACACTTCGGTGCTAAATACACTAATATGTATGATAGTTATGAAGGAAAAGGTATAGATCAATTAAAAGATGTTATTTATAAAATTAAAAATACACCAGATGATCGTAGAATCATTATGAGTGCTTGGAATCCTTCTGATATTGATAAAATGGCTTTACCTCCTTGCCATATTTTTGTTCAATTTTGGGTTGATACAAATAAAAAAGAATTACACAGTCAAATGTATCAAAGATCTTGTGATGTGGGTTTAGGTGTTCCTTTCAATATTGCGAGTTATGCTTTATTAACTTGTATTATTGCGAAATTATGTGATTTAACTCCAGGTGATTTTCATTATTGTATGGGTGATACACATATTTATAAGAATCATATAGATGCTATGAAATTACAAATTACTAGAGATCCATATGATTTTCCAAAAATAAATATAAAAGATATTACAGATATTGATAATATTAAATTTGATGATATAGAATTAATAGATTACAAATATTATGAAAATATTAAAATGAATATGGCTATTTAAATATCATTTACACCTGTATAATATATTTTATTTATATTTAAAGAATTAATAAACGCTTTGCATTTTTCACAAGGTTGTGATAACATAACTTCATTATCACGAACTCTTACAACATACATATGTAGATTATCTATTGGTTTGCATTTTAATTTTAATATTGCACTTTCTTCCGCGTGAATACTATATTTTATATGAGACTTATTATCTTTAAAAATACGATAATTATGTCCTTTAGATATTATTTTATTGTTATGAACTATAACACAACCGTGTTTTTGACTCATTAAAGATTTATTTGCTTCATCTATAGCAACCTGAACAAAATCAGAATGCTTTCGTTTATAAATTGACATAATAATTTATTTTTCTGTTTTCATTTTTATATGTTTATAATGATACTTTGAGTATTATTTAATGTCGCTTTCATCAATTTAATCGACAGCATTTATGTCTATATGTTGTCGAGGTTGTCGATCAGGTCTATCTTTTAGTAAAATTTGTCGAGGTTGTCGAGGTTGTCGAGGTTGTCGAGCAGGTCCAACTTCTAGTAAAAGCCTATTCTCAACAGCGTCATCATCGGACGGCGCGGTTTCATCCTCTATAGGTGCAGGTTGTCGTACTACAACAGGCCAATTCTCACCAGCGTCATCATTGGTTTGGACGGGTCCATTGGTTTGGGCTTGGGCGGGCGCGACTTCAGAAGCAATCCTTTTTCTGATCGTATCAGCCACTTCTATGACAGAATCGACCAATTTTGTGGGTGTGTTTCTGTTTCTTTGCTCAGCTGTGTTTTTACTTTCGTCAAAATTGTTTGATATAGAGTTTGAAAAAAGCAAATAGTAGCTATCAATAGTTACGTGGGTGGAATTATGGATTATATCTAGCAGTTCGTTTAGTGCATTTAATACCGCAATAGGAACATCTGCATATTTGTTTGGCAACTGAGGGAGATTGTTAACATTATTATTTTTAGCACCTAAGGTGGCATTATTCACCCAGTCCATAAGCCTGCTACGAATTTGTTTCATCGAATACTTAGATATTGGTTTTTCTTGTGTATGTAATTGTTCTAACATAACATTATATGCTATATGTACTATTTTCATTAATTCCGCTTGTTTGTCAATAAAATTCTTTCCCGTAAATGTAACTTTAATTGGTTGAAAATCAAATTGAATAGCAGCACCCCCATAAAACTTTTTATTATTTTTAATATGGTGTGATTCTTTAACTTTTGTAAGTGTTTCTTCAACACTTTTAGAATATTGTTTTTTAAAATCACCGTTTTTTTTAAACATATAAGAAGCATCTACTTTTTCACCACCACTTTTGTAATATGCAGAACCATCTTTACGCATATATATATTACGACTTTTACCACCTATTAAAAGTTTCATTTTAATATTATATCACATTAAATATTTTGGAGTAATCGAGGTTTTTTATCGCCATTTAAAACATTAGGCATTGTTCTTTTATCTTTATACTTAGCTTTAACCCGTTTTTTAATAAACTCCGGAAATGTAAAATCTATATCGTCAATAAGATTATCGTAAGATTTGATTATATCATCAATAAAGTTTTCATCAAGCTTACTAGGATAATTCGTAATATGATTTTCAATATGATGTTCTAATTTAATAAACTTAGTAGTTAATGTTTGAAATTGATTATATTTATCATTAATTTGTAAAACAGATTGTAAGGCGGATATAAATGCTATAATTCCATTAATAGAAATATTCATTATTGTTAAAATAAAATGTTTATCAACAGGAATACTTCCAGCCGCCGCATTAAAAACACACAATATAGCAGATGCTAATATAGTAGGAATAATTAAAATATTACCAAAATTATAATAATAATTTTTAGTATTTTCACATAACATACCCATCATAAAACTTTTATCTAAGTAATCGTCTAATAATATTTTTTGATGATAAGTTAATGTGGAAGATACTAAGACATCTACACTTTGTGTGCGATCTACACATACCTTCTTAAAAGGTTGTATTTCTTCTTCTTCCATTTTATTTATTCTAAAATGTTATATTTTTACTTTAACATCTAAAAATGATATAAATATAAAATTAAGTATATGACTGAACCAATTAAAATAAAGTTTATTGAAAAAAAACTAACATATACTATATTAATTAATATTTTTAAAGAAGAATTGGATAATAATGCATTTTTAAAAATTAAAAATGTATTGGAAAATAATGATATTGAAGAACGAATGAAACCACAAAAAACAGAAGATACATATTATAAACAAATAAGTGCAGAAATATTTGAAAGGCTTAAAAAAGAAAAAGAAAAAGATCCAGAGGCTTTTAATAAAAAATATAATAAAAAATCAATGTTAGCAATAAAAAATATAATATGGACTAAAGAATATAAAAATAAATAGTTTAAATAAATGAATATTGATTTAGAAATATGTCCTAGTGCAAATAGAGCAGATGTTGTTATAGTAGATCCAAATCATTCACCACATAGTTCTTCAGGTGATAATACTATAATAGATGAACTAACTGATCATGAAATGCGTAAGAAATTGAAAAATCATATTATAAAAAAAACTGATAAAATATCAGATAAATTACAATATGTATCTCTTAAATTTGATATTGTTAAAAATAAATTTAATAGCTATTCATTAACAATTTTAGTAGTATCAGCAATGATAACATTAAGCGATGCTTTAAAATTATTAATACTACAATTTGTTGGTAAAAATAATTTAAATATAGATCCAAATACGATTGATTTTGTATTAAATATTTTATCCTTAATGATGGGAACATATATGACAGTAATAGCAAGTATAATTCGTTTTCAAAATTATAGAGAAAAGATGGAAAAACTTAAAGAAATGCAAGATAAATTAATTCATGTTAAAGCATTATATAATAGAGAATTAGCTGTTTTACGATTGAATAAGAATGAAGAGAAAACTTTAGTAGAAGATGTTCAAGATAAATTATCAGAATATGATTCAATTGTAGATGAAGTTAATATAATAAGTGAAATAACAAATGAAGAAATGATAATATTTAGTAAAAAGATATCAGATTTTAAATTACAAATAACAACAATTAAAAATGATGAAAATACACGTTTAAGAGAAATATTATCACCTTAAATATAAATTATGCCATTGGAGCAAAGACAAATCAATCTGCTTAAATCTTATAAAGATAAAAGTTATATTATGGGTGTATTATGTGAAAAGAGTTTTGAACATTTTAATTTTATTAAATCAATATGCAATATACCGTTGATTCTAATATCATCTGTAATGGCTATTCTTAATTCTTCATCATTTGATGGTAATGAAATGAAAATACCAAATATTGTAATTAATAGTCTAACCGCAATGATAATAGGAATTATTAATAACTTTAGAATAAATGAAAAAGAAAGTAATTTTAAACAATTATCTTGTAAGTTTATGAAGATATCTCATTTGATTGAAGATAAATTACATAATCAGTTAGAAACATTGTCTGGTAGTGATATATCAAATCAAATAAAAGAGTATGATAATTTAATTGAACAGATAGATTTTACATTTCCTACATCTATACAAAAAACTGTTAAAAAGCTATACAAAAATAAAAAGCAATTACCAGCTATTTTAAATGGTGATACGGATGATATAATTATTGATACAATATCAACTTCACGAGCAATACCACCTATAAATACAATACGTACATCACCTTAAGAATAATTTTGTATTTTCATACATAACTTATTCCAATCGTATTTTAAAATAAATCCTTTATTTTCTTCAGGTAAATTACTAAAATAATACCAACTTTTAGCATTTGCATCCCAATGTAATCCTAATTTTTTAAGATCATCTTTACAATAAATAGATATTTTTACATTATATACATTTGGTTTAGGAAATGATAAATAATTTAATTTATTTATAACACCTAATTTTGTTTCTTCAGTATAATACCATTTCTTTTCTAAATAATCCCATTTAGCACCAAGTTCTTTTGCTTTATCTTTATTTTTATATGGTATATTCATATATACTTTATAAGTTTTAGGAAATTTACTAATAATATTGTAATATACCGCATTATAGTCTGTATCATCCCTACAATATCCGGTTTTTTTATTATATGTAAGTCCTGCAGGACATGCGCATTTTTGTTTCTTTTCATCCCATATATGGTTTTTACCACATACACACTTACCATCTCTTAATACTTCACCCTCACCGCAAATAGGAACAT
>ERZ807291.4794-NODE-4794-length-17578-cov-25.679906_pt1 | contig 17578 bp, 12 predicted proteins | sample MGYA00521257_ERZ807291 | MGnify/ENA primary metagenome ERZ807291 (study PRJEB31413, sample SAMN03169783) | marine metagenome | biome: Marine; feature: Water; material: Subsurface seawater | place: North Sea | collected 2011-04-28 | depth 1 m m ... | reverse complement strand
AGCAGCGGAATCATAATCCGCGTGTCGGGGGTTCAAGTCCCTCTCCCGCTACCAAATAAAACAAGGACTTAGCTAATATTGGCTTAGTCCTTTTTTATTATATGGTCCATATATGGTCCACCATCTAGTTATTATACGATCAATCGTAGTTAACTTCATTTTTTGGCAACACACCGAAATATCAACATCCTTGTATGCAATAACCTTAGTTAGTCCAACTTGGTCTGATGGGGTCATTTATACCCTACCTTCGTTAAAATCTGAATGTCCGCTTTCGACCCAAAGCGGACACTCGCTTTAGTAATGTCGTTGCATAAATATATCTGATAACCTGATTTTGAATCCAGTTTTAGGGAAAATATATAGCCATATTGTTCTATTCCCATTTAGGAGCTGTTAAACGTCTTTTGCCATCCAGAGTTTTTGGTATGTCATCTGAACCCAAGTCTACTCGATCCCAGAGCTGACATGTAACAACTTTGTGTTTTTGGTCTAGGCCTTCGCAGTAATTGGTGTACTTACAAACGCGCACCTCATCCCCCCTACCTTTTCTTACTTTTCTAAACCAGTCAGGATCAGCCAACGTTTGGCGCGCCATACCAATTATATCAGCTTTCTCAGACTGCAAAATTTCTTCCGCTTGTTCAAAACTATGGATACCTCCTGCAACAACTATAGGAATATCATAGCCTGCATCGCGAACTACTTTTCTAATTTGATATGCTGGCTCCACATTACGACCATAAGGACCTTTTTCGTCAGACATAAATTGGGGCATACATTCGTAACCGCTAGGTCCAGTGTAAGGATAGACTGCACTACCAACTTTTGGCTGTAGTGCGTCTTCAAATTTTCCTCCCCTTGAGAGAGATATAAAATCCATACCAGCTTTTGCAAATTGTTTGCCAAAGTAACAGGTGTCCTCAAGAGTGTTCCCATTATCAATACAATCTTCAGATAAGAAACGGCACCCTAATGTATAATCAGCACCTACTCGCTTACGCACAGCATTAAATACCTCCAATGGGAGGCGAACTCTATTTTCCTTGCTGCCCCCATAACCGTCTGTACGAGTATTGTGAGCCGATAGAAAAGATGCCATTGTGTAAGCATGCGCGTAGTGCAATTCAACACCATCAAAACCAGCAATTTTTGCCCTCTCAGCGGCATCAGAAAATAATTCCGGCAGTGTATCAGGAAGTTCTTTTATACGCTGAAGGTCGATATCTGTAACTCGGTCACGATGACCTAGGCGCAATGATTCAAGCTCGCGGACATTTAATATTGTTTCAAGCTGCTCATCAGCCAATGTCATAAGATGATCTCGAATTGCTTCTTCTGACCAGTTTTCAGCTTTCAGAGCCGTTCTATGCTCATCAGTGATTTTTAAGTGCCGTCCAAAATATTTTTTCGGATCTGGTCTTCTATTCATGGCCAGAAAGTCGATAATTTGAATAAATAATTTTGTTTGCCCATCACTTGCTATAAGGACCGCATCAACAAGTTTTTTAAGCCCATCAACATAACGATCATGTCCTATCCGTAACAATGGACCTGATGGTATATCTCTAATGCCAGTTGCTTCAACTACTATTGCGCCAGGTTTACCCTCTGCAAACCTCCTATACCACTCAATAACTTCGTCTGTGACTATTCCATCATCATTAGACCGCCACGGTACCATGGCGGGAACCCAACTTCTTTCTTTCAATACGTCCTTACCAATTTTTACGGGTTGGAACAATAATGCTCCACCAGCTTGGTCAGCGCTTGGCCATTTCCCGGGATCAGGATAATGTTTAATTCGTTCTGGTGGTTTCCACATTGATCAATTCCAATTTTGTTGGTTCAATTCTCTCAATTTGTTTCTTTTTACTTTCCCTGTAGCTGTTCTAGGTAAAGTTTCAACAAATTTTATTTCTCTTGGATATTTGTAGGGCGCAATAACTTTTTTTATATAGTTCTGCAATTCAAGTGCAGTTTCATCTGAGGGAGTGTTTCCATCATTAAGTATAATGTAGGCTTTAACGATGGAGCCTCTCTCTTCATTTGGAACGCCGATCACCGCACATTCAGACACTTTATCATTAGTATAAAGAGCATCTTCGACTTCTGGTCCGGCAATATTGTAACCCGCGCTAATGATCATATCATCACTTCGACTTTCAAAGCTAACGTAACCATCGTTGTCCATTGAACACATATCGCCAGTTATGTTCCACCCATTAACCACATATTTTTGTTGGTGTTTATCTGCCAGGTACTTACACCCGGTCGGGCCTTTTACCGCAAGACGACCTATTCTTTCTGGTTCAACTGGCACATTATCAGGGCCAAGAATACATACTTCGTATCCATTAATCGCTTTGCCAATTGTGCCGGGTCGTATGTCATTCTCTATTGCTGAAATAAACATGTGCGTCATTTCGGTTGAACCAAGAGCATTGATGATTTTCTTTCCGGTTTTTGTGTACCACTCTTCGAAAACAGCAACTGGTAAATGTTCGCCAGAAGAGACTGCTTTTTTTAAACTTGATAAATCATAGTCATGATAATTTTTGAGCATAAATTTATAAGCTGTAGGCGCGGTCGCACAGATCGTTGCTTTAAATTTGTCGATTGCAGCGATCAGATTGCTTGGATTAGTTTTTTCTAGTAAAATGGTCGTTGCGCCAACATGGAATGGAAATGTGATTAGCATACCAAGACCAAACGTAAAGGCCATTGGAGGGCTACCGATAAATATATCATCTTCGGTCGGTTTTAGAAGAGCGTCTGCCGCGCATATACACATCGCCATCACATCTCTATGAAAATGTATAGTTCCCTTCGGTTCACCAGTTGTGCCACTTGTAAATGCAATTAAAGCTGGGTCATCTTGCTTTGTCTCGACATTTGAAAATTCTGTAGGTTTACCCTGAATTAAGGCTTCTAATTCTGAGTTAGCAGAATTTTCGCCCATAGCATTAAAAAAACAAACCTGTTTTAGAAAAACTGTATCGGTGATTTCAATTTCTTCTTTTAAGCGTTCGTCGCACAAGGCAAACTGTATTTCAGCTTTATTAATGATGGTGTCTAATTCCGGCGCGCGCAACAGCGGCATAGTTGATATAACAACACCTCCGGCTTTAATTATAGCAATCCAGCAAGCTACAGCCATTGGGGTATTAGCAGAACGAAGCAAAACGCGGTTACCTTTTAACAGCCCCATTTCATCTTTAATAACATGTGCGATCCGATTGCTTATTTGGAAGAGTTTCAAATAACTCCATCGCACGTCAGGCGTGAGAATCGCAGTTTTATCACCGCGGCCTTCGCAGATATTCTTGTCAATTAATTCTGCCGCACAATTCAAATTTCTAGGAAATTTCAATGCATCATTTTCAAACAAATATTCCGGTTGCTCCGAAATACCTGGCTGGTTTAATTTGACAAATTCATCGATATTGTGATTAAAGTTATCCATGTCTTAACGTTCAAAGTGGCCTTTTTTATGTTGTATAGTGCCCAACTATTGTTTCCATAAGGTTTATTAAGTCACATCTGCTCTATGTTTAAATTCTTCGTTATCCCAAGCTTTGGTTTTCATAACGGTTGAAATGATACCCACTGCATCGTAAATATCTTCATATCTCAAATAGAGGGGTGTTATGCCGAAACGCATTACATCTGGCGCTCGAAAATCCCCAATAAGACCCATTGCTTTTAGAGCTTGCATTATTTCGTAACTATTCTCATGGGAAAGTGATACGTGACCACCCCTTAATTCATCTTCAACTGGACTAATAATTTCAAAACCATAATCCCCGCATTTTTCTTGCATTAGAGTTATAAATAAAGCCCCTAGCCGTTGTGCCTTTTTTCTCAATAGATGCTGATCGACTTCACAAAAGATGTCTACCCCAATTTCGAGCACTGTTAACGCCAAAACAGGTGGAGTACCGCATAAAAACTTACGAACATCATTTGCCGGCGCATAGTCGTCGGTAAATAGGAAAGGGTCTTGATGGCCAAACCATCCAGAAAGTACAGGACTTTGATCGTTCTGGTGCCTCTTTGCAACATAGATAAAAGCAGGTGCCCCCGGTCCACCATTAAAAAACTTGTATCCGCACCCGACTGCAAAATCTGCTTCACTAGCATTCAAATCCAATGGAATTGCACCCGCTGAATGGCTTAAGTCCCATACAACCAGAACACCAACTTCATGTGCTCTTCGGTTTATTTCAGCCATATCTCTGATCACACCAGTTTTATAATGAACCTGAGTAAGCAATAACACCGCGACATCTTCGTTAATCGCATCAAGTATCTGCTCCGGCTCGACAATCTTAGACGTAATATTTTGTCCTGCGAAGTTTTCAATGCCATTCATAATATATAGATCGGTTGGAAAATTTCCTTTTTCAGAAAGCATGATTTTCCGGTCATCGTTAATATGTAGTGCTGCACATAGAGCTTTAAACAAATTAACTGAAGTGGAATCACAGACCGTCACTTCATCCTTTTCGGCTCCAATAAAACTGGCTATTTTATCACCAATTCTCTGTGGCAGCGTAACCCAGTCCGCACCGAGCCATGAGGTAATTAAACCGCGGCCCCACTCATCTTCGACCGCATTTTGTATTCTCTTTATTGCTGCTATAGGTAACGCACCAAGTGAATTACCATCCATATAAATCGTTTTTTCAGGTAATTTAAACTTTAACCTATATCTTTTAACAGGATCGGTCTCATCAAATTTCAACATCTGTTCTCGAGATATAGTCATAGTTTCATTCCTTAATTAATATTGCCCTTACCTTAGCGTTTATAATGCTCATTTTTATTACTATAAGGCACATCGGCATAACCAGATTGGATAACACCATTCCGCTCAGCATATTGGTCCCAGACTTCTATCATTTCAGAAAGCTTTGCGGGATCAAATTCTGATAAATCTTCTCGTTCAAAAGGGTCGCTTTTTAAATTATAAAGCTCCCACCTACTCTTGCCGTATGGTTTGTTATTATCAATTATTTTCCAATCGCCTTTGCGAATGGCTTTGCGGCCAAATAGCTCCCATCCCATAGTATATTGATCGTCTAGGTTGTCTTCTTTCCCTGTAAGATATGGCAGTAATGAGCGTCCCTGCAGAGGAAACAGCTCTCGGCCTTTATACATACTAGTTGGGTATGTTACCCCTGCAACATCCAGCAGCGTTGGTACGACATCAAGAACCGTCATGAAACTACTTTCAAATGATGATTTTTCGGCTATTTCCGTGGGCCAAACAACAAAAGCAGGAACTTTAATGCCGCCTTCACTGGAAAAGGCCTTGTATAACCTATAGGGAGCAGAACTAACGCTTGCCCAACCGGGGCCATAAGACGTAAAGCTGCCAGGTTTCCCAAGACTATCTGTATCTGTAGTAAAGGTTTCAGGCACCCAATTTACGTTGTCTTCAATATGGTAAGGATCATTACCATCGGCACCATTATCAGACATGAATATGATCAAAGTATTATCAAGCTTTCCGGAAGCTCTTAAGTGTTCAATAATTCGATTAATATGAAAATCCATCGCTTCGACCATTGCCGCGTAAACGGCCATATTTTTGGCTTCCTTTGCTTTTTGACTTTCGTCGAGATCATGCCAATTTGCCACTATGGGTGATCGCGGAAAGTCTTTAGGAATTTCAGATATAAGTCCCAACTTTTGCATTTTATTAAGACGCACGTTCATAATTTCATCGTAACCGCTATCATATATTCCTTCGTACTTTTCGATGAATTCGTCTGGCGCTTGCAGTGGCCAATGAGGTGCAGTGTATGAAGCAAATGCAAAAAACGGTTTATCATCTTCGACATTCTTTAAGTATTCAATCATCTTATCCGTATAGGTTTTGGTTGAATAAAAATCATTTGGTAGAACTGCTTCTTTACCATTTTCAAGATAGATTGTTGTTGGGATTTTGCTAGAAGCCGCTAGCTCCGAGTAATGGCTTGAAGAACCGCGCGGCATAACATAAGTCTGCTCAAACCCGCGGCTATGGGGGACCTGATCTTCTTCTAATCCTAAATGCCACTTGCCGGTCATTATAGTGCTGTAACCAGCGTCCTGCAGCAGTTCACCGATAGAGGCAACCCTGAAGTTTAGATAGCCCTCGTAGCCCACCTGAACTGTTCCGAGGCCTACTCCTTCTGAATCGAACCCACCAAGGCCAGACAAATGGTTGTCTACTCCAGATAGAAGCATCGAACGTGTGAATGAACAAATTGGTGCCGCATAAAAGTTAGAAAACTTAACGCCTTGATTGGCAAGACCATCGAGCGTTGGTGTGTTGATTTCCCCGCCAAACTCACCGAGGTCGGAAAAGCCCAAGTCGTCGGCAACGATTAATAAAATGTTTGGTTGGGCTGCTTTTGTGTTTTGTATCTGTTCTGGTTGATTTTTAGCAGAACACGAGGCAGTAACAAAGCTGATCATGATTATAAAAAAAAACTCTACGTTTTTTGTATATTTACTTTTACTAATCACGTCTCTCTCCTGCGAGTTTTAAGTTTGGACATAATTACTATTAGGGTATTATGGGAGACTTGTAAATCTGATTTCATTTAAAAACAAATAGCAGGTCATTGCATAACAAGAGCATTTATGTAATGTTTCAAAAAACAACTAATCAGTGAGGGACATCGTGAGCATTAAGGTAAAAAATTATCTAGAAGATGGTGTTGAAACCTTCGAAGCGGATATTAACGGAGAGAAGATACAGTGGGATAAAGCACTTACTTACAGTAAGCATATTCAGACAAAAGCTTTGCTCTCGTGCCAAATTCCTGTTTCTGACGAGCCGGAAGAACTTATGTTCATCATTATCCACCAGTCAATGGAACTATGGATAAAACAGTGTATACATGAAGCGCGGTTGGTGACGGGTTTTCTGCAATCGGACTATTTGCCAAAGGCATATAAATCGCTTGATCGCATTGCGGTAATCTTACGTCACATGATTCACTCTTGGGAAATACTTGCCACGTTAACACCGCATGATTTTTTGACATTTAGAGAATATCTGCGTAAGGGGTCGGGATTTCAATCTTATCAATACCGTGAACTTGAATTTCTATTAGGTAATAAAAATAAGGATCTTATCGTTGTTTATAAGGAAGATGAACAGGTCTATAAGCATTTGAATGATGTTTTAGCCGCCCCGTCGCTATACGACGTCACGTTAAAATTTTTAGCCAATAAGGGGCAGAACATTCCTCAGGATAAATTAGATCGTGATTTTTCAAAACCATATGTACCGTCATCGGTTGTGGAAGATGTATGGCGAGATATATATTCAAATGTCGATAAACACTGGGATTTATATACCTTAGGAGAAAAAATCACGTCTCTCGAATATTATTTCCAGGAATGGCGCTTTAAACATATGAAAACCGTCTCTCGTGTGATTGGCTATAAAAAAGGAACCGGCGGCTCATCTGGTGTTAATTATTTGGTCAAAGCACTTGATCTTAGTTTCTTTCCAGAACTTTGGTCAATGAGAACACAAATGTCACCCCCTATAAAAAGTGAAAATGGCGAATGTCCTCTTTAAAGTAGGCCTAAAGCGCGTAAAGGATTTTGAATGTCATTAAAGAGGTCACAATTTAAATCAAAGTCTGGATTTATTATGGCTGCAGCAGGTTCTGCAGTGGGGCTTGGCAATATTTGGGGGTTTCCCACCCAAGTTGCTGAAAATGGTGGCGCGGCCTTTGTTCTAGTTTATCTGGCCCTTACGTTTTTGTTGGCTTATCCGGTGCTTATAGTTGAAATGACGATAGGGCGTTATGCACAATCGAGTGTAGTGTCGGCTCTAGGGTCACTTTCCGATAATAAATTAGCTTCTAAAATTGGGTATGGCGTTGGGTGTTATGCAATTATAGTTGCCTGCTTAATGTTAAGTTTTTATGCCATCGTTTCGGGCTGGTTGTTTGCATATTTGGTAGCGGCGATTTCTTCAATATTTGGAATTTCAACCTTCGAAAATTGGCTACACGAATTTAGTGTTAGTAGGAATTTGATTTTCTCTGCGATATTTGCGTCTGTGACTATTTATGTAGTCTCAAAAGGTGTTGAAAAAGGCATTGAGAAATGGTCAAAAACTCTAATGCCTATATTATTAATTATTTTGATATTCCTGGCAGGGTATACCTTAACTCTGCCTGGCGCATTAGAGGGTTTGAAGATTTATCTGTTGCCCGATTTTTCTAGTCTTTTAGATCCAAGAATATTTATAAATGCTCTTGGACAGTCGTTTTTCTCTCTATCATTAGGAGTAGGAGGAATGATTGTTTATGGCTCATACTTGAGTAAAAATGAGAACATACCTAAAATAGGTGCCATGGTGGCTGTGTTTGATGCATCAATAGCTTTCTTAGCAGGATTGTTGATCATCCCGGCCTTATATGCGGCATTACATTACGGTGCAAATATATATGATGCCAATGGCCTATTGACGTCAGGTGAAAATCTTATTTTTGAAGTTTTACCCATACTGTTCGACATAATGGGTGTTTCCGGAATTATCGTTTCGGTCCTTTTCTTCTTTTTATTAAGTATTGCAGCATTAACTTCAGCTATTTCTATTTTGGAGGTACCCGTATCACTTGTCATCGAAAAGAGAGACTTAACAAGACCAAAGGCAACGGTATTTACAGGGGGCGCAGTGTTTACTATTAGCGCATTAACAATAATGAACTTTGACGTTCTTTTTCCCTTCACTTTAGATTTTACAACTAAATATAGTATCACAATTATCAGCGTAATATTCTGCGTATACGTTGGATGGATATGGAAAAGAACGAACCTGTTAAAAGAATTACAAAGCGGAAACCCGGAAATCGAAAATTCGTTGTTTTGGAAAATTTGGCCAAACTATGTAAAATATGTTTGCCCTGTATTAATAGCGCTAATTTTTTCTCAATTCTTCCGATAGGCTCTTAAAAATAATCTACATTTCTGATCCGCAAATAGTGTGAACGTGTGCATATTTCATTGAGAAATTTAAATATTAAAGAATGTCTGCATTGGGTCGAAAGCAGACGTTCGATAAAAAGCTTTCTTGCATATAACACTCTCATACAACTTTTTTGTCCTGACCATCATTTGGCGATTAGGTTGTTTACTCATTGAATTAAAGTTATTCTTTTTACATCAGCGAAAAAGATGAGCAAAAGGACATGTTGTATGGCTAAGGAAACTAAACATAAATTAATTAATCGTACCATCACACGAAGAGATTTTATGAACACCACCCTGCTTGGTAGCGGGGCCGCTTTGCTTTCTATGTCTGCACCGGGCTATACCAACGAAAGACCAGTGCCGACACTAACTCAAGGTGTTAGTAAGTATTGGTATGGCTACGGTGGCATTGGAGACTATGCAAGATCACATGGAAACAATCCTGAAGTTGTCAATACAGCTCATAACTTAAGAGATGGCATGTATGAAGATGACGGTGAGTTAGAAATTATTGATTTGGACGAAGGCTATGATTTGGTGGTGGTTGGCGCTGGCATGGCAGGTTTGGGGGCTGCATACGAGTTTAGTAAAACGGCGAGAGACCCAGACAAATGCTTGATGATTGAAAACCATCCGATATTTGGTGGCGAATCAAAAAGGAATGAATTTTTGGTGGATGGCCACCTATTGATAGGTCCTCAAGGAGCTAACGGTTTTTCCGCACCATCAAATGATGACGCGCTGAAATACCCTAACGCCACAACCGATGTGAAATATATGGTTGAATTGGGTATTTCAACAGATTTTACTTATGCAAAACTTGAAAATTCCGAAAAAGATATCCGCCTAGCGCATGATAGTTACGGCTTCCAATATTGGCAGGAAGATATAACTTCAGTCGGATATTATTTGGGCAAGGGTGAAGATGGAAAATCGAAATGGTCAATTGATCCCATAGACCATGAATATAGTGATATGGACGGTTCAGAACAGGACAAGCAGGATCTTTCCAACTGGCGAACATTTAATTTTGAGACGCCTGATCAGCCAGATTTTGATGCTTGGCTTGATAGCATTACTTATAAACAATATGTAGAAGATTACCTTGGCTTTAGTCCATACGTGACGCGCCATGCGGATGTGATATTAGCGGGTTCCGTTGGATTGGGAAGCGATGCGTTATCAGCAAACTGCGCCAGAGGGCTTGGTATGCCTATCAAAGGTGGAAATACAGTGCAAGAGAGCACTAGCGGCCCAAGCAACTGGACACGGCATTCGTTTCCTGGCGGCAACGATGGTTTTTCCCGTCATTTTGTTAAAAAAATCATTCCCAACGGCATAGAGGGTGACTATAATTACAATGATATAATGAATGGGAAGGTAAACTTTTCCGAATTGGATAATCCAAACAACAAAATACGCATGCGCCTTCGCGCAACAGTGGTTAAAGTTGAACATGATGACGAAAATGTAGAAAATTCAAAAGGCGTATATGTCACTTATTCAAAAGGGAATAAAACTTACCGATTGAAGGCCAATAAACTCGTAATGGCCACAGGCGGGTGGGTGAACAAGTATGTTGTACGTGATTTGCCAGAGGACATTTATGAAGCATATTCAAATTTCAATCATGTGCCGTTTTTGATTGCCAATGTAGCGGTAAACAATTGGCGATTTATGGAAAAACTCGGCATCAGCAGTAGTGTTTGGCGTGATGGTATATTTGGCAATTCCTGCAATGTACGACTGCCGATGACTGTGGGTGACTACCAGCCTGTTATAGATCCGGATAAGCCGGCTCTTGTAACATTTTATGTGCCATTTTATTACCCTGGACTAGACTTGGTTGAACAGGGAATGCGTGGACGTGCAGAACTTTTTTCTACTAGCTACGCTGAATATGAAGAAAAGATATGTTCACAAATGACAGAGTTGTTTGGTGAATCTGGATTTGATCCAGATAAAGATATTGAAGGCATTGTTCTAAATCGTTGGGGCCATGCTTATGTAACTCCGCAACCAGGATTTTTCTTTGGTGTGGATGGCGACCCTGCACCAAGTGATGTAATTCGAAAAGGTTTTGGCCGAGTTGCCTTTGCTCATTCAGAATTACAAGGAATGCAGCATTGGGGGCCTGCTGCTGATGAGGGTCAACGGGCTGTTAGACAGCTTGGTAAACATTCCTAAGGCACTCAATCTGAATATCTGCTTTGGGTCGAAAGCAGTCACTCGCTCAAGGTAATATGTTGCCTTCAAGCAACACATATATTTGATGTGATAATTATGTGACTCTTGCGGATAGAAACGAATGTCCGCTTTCGACCCAAAGCGGACTCTCAGATTACGTTATAATGGGGTGATAAGTAGCACCACAATTTTCGGCAAATTGTTTAATAACAAAAAGTTACACAAAGGCTACACAAAGGGTAGCGACCACAATATACTATCAATTTTGAGATAATTTCTTATATTCGTACACGAAAATAAGAATTAATCTAAAAAATATGTATACGGGAGATGCAAATGAACTTTTTAAAAATATTCGCGCCCTTTGGTGTGATGTTAATGGGATTATTGCTCAGCTCATGCGGGGATCAAGACGGATCAAATAGTCCCGCGCCATTGTTGATCTCGACCGACAATGCCGCGGGCATCAAGAGCGACTTCAACCCGAACGGGGCGCCCTTCGACGATTTCTTGGTCATCATGCAAGCAATGAACGAACCGAGCTTCGACGTCACCCTGATTGGGGCGCTGTTCAACAATTACATGACAGACGCGACCTACCTCGTGTCGCGCTTTCAAGTCGAGCATCAGGGCCTGCCGTCCACGGGGATCCCAACCTCTGCGGACAAAGCGCGCGCCGACAATATGGTCTACATGGGCGCCTCGGGGCCGCTGCGCAATATGTATGGGGCCAGCGGTGAGGACAACCCCAACCCGACAAAGTCAATCGAGTTCTTGACCAGGAACGATGAAGGTGCGCCGTTCGAATTCTCCAAGATCTCTACCCGAATTTGCAGTAACGGTGCCGTCGAGGCAATGGCGGTCCAACTGCGGGCAATGAGCGACCCCGGCACCGCCACGCTCCTAGCGATCGGCCCGCTGACGGACGTCGCATGCCTGATCGAGGCCCATCCCGAGCTCATCGCCAAAATCAAAGAGATCGTGTATCTCGGTGGACGCTATGCCGGATCATACGATGCGAACATCTACAAGGATGCAGTCGATGCTCTGCGCAAAGGCCGGGACGACCCCAATACGATCAATTACCTCATCGAAATGCTCGACTGCCCAACGACCAAGGAACAAAAAGGCGCGAGGCCGCTACCTCCAGAATGTCCCGAAGTTCCCAACGAAGAAGAAAAACGCTACTTCCAGCCCCTCCCCGACTCAAACACCAACTCGGATTTTCCGGCCGCCCATGCAGTGCTCGCGTCGGGTGTCCCGGTCACAGTCGTCGTCGGGCCGCTCGCGCAGCAGGTCAAGATCGACTATGACAAACTCGGCGAGGACCATAAGATTGACGGAGACGTGACCTTGTTGACAAAATTTTTGCGGGCAGGCGCGAAAAAGCGTGGCGGACAGCGTGACGTCATCGCCTGGGACTCGACCGCGTTTAATTACCTTATCTCCCCCGACCAGTACTCGTGTGAAACGAGCCACTGGCAGTTTGTGGCCTGTACGTCGATCTCGAAGTCTGGAAAGCCAGTCGACGAGAACGACGTCTGCCTGACTCACAGGGAGTCCGATCCCGGTGGGTGGACGGCCAACGAATATTACCAGCTGTGGATCGGCGATCTCAAGAATATCCCGACAGCTGTCTCACGCCTGGAGCCGCCTGCTGCCCAGAAGCTAGAGAACGGGCCCGGCGTCAGTGGGCCGTCGAACAATACTGTCCGTGTCTGCCACAACTTCGTAGACGGAGGCGCAAACATCATAGCCGAGCGAATCACGAAGTACAGCTTCTGATCCACGTCAAATCCTATGAGACCATTTAAAATACCTACATAAGAGAGGGTTTTGGAGAATTTTGAGTGACTGCTTTCGACCCAAAGCAGACGTTCAAAATTGTCCGCTAGACTACCATGGGCATTATGTATACTATTACGATGTTTAGAGGGGATTTCTCCCGTGCAGTTCAAAATAGCTCAGGAAAATTATTTGTGATAAATAACATCAACGCCAATAATCATAAAAAAGAAGCAATTGTTATTGGCGCGGGAATAGTTGGATTAACGACCGCTTGTCGGCTTTCCGAAGAAGGATATTCTGTTACAGTTGTTGAGCAAAAAAGCAATCCTTCAGAAGGGACAAGCAAAGCAAATGCCGGACAACTTATTTATAACATTAGTGCTATGAGTTCTCCTTCATTCTTACGTAACCTTCCTAAAACACTCTTGAGCCCCTCACTAACAGGCGTTATTGCCACAGGATTAATTCATCCGAATAATTGGTTATGGGCTCTGTCTTTTATGCGGCAGTGCACGGCAAAGAAATGGCGAAAAAACACCCTTGAACTTATAAAAATGGCCCATAGTTCGCGAGATGCTTTGAATGAATTTCGCACACGCCATGAAATTGAGTTTAATTGGCGAAGTGACGGAAAAATATACCTCCACGAAACTGAAAAAGACCTTGCCGCCGCGAAACTATTTGCTGAATTTCAGCGGACTAACGGCGGCACTCACACGGTCATAACAAAAGAAGAGTGCCTAGAGCGGGAAGACGCGCTCATTGGTACAAAAAGAAAAATAGCTGGTGGAACTTATCTATCAGATGCTGCAGTTGGCGACTGTAAGCTATTTTGTAAAAACCTGGCCGATTTATTGACTGTAAAATTCGATGGTAAAATTATTTATGATGTGACCGCTGAAAAAATGTTGTTAAAAAAAGGTGGCGTTGTTGGCATCGAAACCTCTCTGGGCACATTGGAAGCGAATCTATTTATCGTCTGTGCTGGGCTGGTAAGCAATAAACTTTTACCTAAAGACTTTGTTGGCAAGAAATCCATCACTGGCGTCAAAGGCATCAGCCTTACATATCCTTCCGGTTCACACCCACCAAGTTTAAGTGTAACTGATACGGCAGGTAAATTTGTTGTGGCAAGACTTGGAAAACAAATACGCGTTGCAGGATATGCTATTTTTTCTGATAACCTAAGTATTAACCAAAAACACGTTGCACTGCTTGCCTCTAAAGCAAAATCCTTAATGCCCAATGCTGCACTTTTTGATGCGAAACCTGAAGTTTGGACAGGTCTTCGTCCACAAACGCCCGATGACCTCCCTATGATAGGCAAAGCTGGTGCAGAAAACCTTTTTGTAAACGCTGGTCATGGATCAAATGGCTGGTTATTAGCATTTGGTTCTGCTGAAAAATTATTGGAAAAAATTAATGAGTGACTATGGCATACTTTCTATCCTGCCTCCCGCGTTGAGTATTGTTCTAGCGGTTTTGACGAGAAACATAATGCTATCGTTGACCGCAGGGGCTTTCAGTGGCGCGATGATCCTTGCCAATTTCAATCCTTTTTTTGCAATAGCAGAGCTTGTTGAAAAATATATCTTTATCCAGATAACTAGCGGTTCAAACGCACAGATTATAGTCATAATGTTAGCCATTGGTGGTTTTATTCATCTGCTTGAAAAGTCTGGCGGTGCAAGCGCCTTCTCATCGGTAGTGGCAAAATTTGTTTCAAGTCCTGCTCGCGCACAGTTAGCTGCATGGTGCGCTGGTGTGAGTGTATTTTTTACGGACTCAGGGAATGCTTTAATCGTTGGCCCTTTATTTAGACCCATTTTTAAAAGATTAAATATTTGCCGAGAAAAACTCGCCTATATTATTGATACCACTGCTTCGCCTGTCAGCATTCTTGTTCCCTTCATCAGTTGGGGAATATATATCATGAATTTGATTGAAAACACATATGACGACGTTGGTATTGAAGCAGAACCTTATCAGGTGTTATTAAGTGTCTGGCCCTATCAGTTTTATGCTTTCCTTGCGCTTCTCTCCATCCCAATGTTTTTGTCAACGGGCAAAGATTACGGGTTAATGGCCCGCGCGCAAGCGAATTTTAACAAAGAATTAAAAACGACCGACCTAAGTGAAGTCGATGTAAGCAGCCTCAGTGTAGAAGACAGTAAATCAACTTTGAGTACTGTCTTCTTACCGTTAGGCGTTCTCTTTGTTACCATGGCCGTTTATATGGGTTATTTTGTCGTGACAGAAGGGGTTCAAAGTATCCATATGCGCGGCGGGATATTAACCGCCTATATTTTTGCCTCAATAGCCTGCGCTTATTTAATGAAGAAACAAAGAAAGTATTCTTATGAGCAAAGCTTTCAAGAATATGTAAAAGGAATGCAAAACCTCCTATTCCTTTGTTTAATTATGGTTCTCGCTTGGTCGTTAAGCTCCATCTGTAAGGACCTTAGGACAGGATATTATTTGGCGGCAATAATTGGGGACAGTATTTCGCCAAGCTTTATTCCACCTATCGTTTTTATACTTGGAGCGACTATGTCATTCGCGACAGGTTCTTCATACGGTACATTTGCCATACTGCTTATCATTGTTATTCCAGTCGCTTATACTTTAAACGCTCCGCTTGAGCTGACCATTGCAGCCGTGTTAAGTGGTGGATTATTCGGTGATCATACATCACCTATATCCGATACCACCGTCCTCGCATCAATGGGCGCTGACTGCCCGCATATTGACCACGTAACCACCCAGTTTTCTTATGCAATAATACCTGGGGGCATAACATTATTGACTTTTCTGATTTCGGCCTATTACCCATCACCTTATATTATTTTTGCAGTTATACTTATTCAGCTGATGACAATAAAATCTATCATGTCGTTATTCGGAAAGACTATAGATAATTAGTGAGTGCCGAACGTCTGCTTTTGGCCGAAAGCAGACGTTCATTTGTGCTTACCACTGCGGTTCTTCGGAAAAGGTTTTTTTGAGCTTAAATTAGGGAACAATTTAAAGACTCAAATAAAATTGATGCATTTCAAATGCCCTTTGAAATTGACTTTTTCTAGAAAAAGTTTACCATTTCATTTGTTACAATCAATTTTGTAACTGTCTAAAACAAAAAATATAGAGGAAAAATTATGAATAGAAACGAACTTATTGCGAGCGTGGCTGGATCAGCCGGAATTTCGAAAGCAGATGCAGCCAGTGCTATTGATAGTGTTTTAGGTACTATCTCAAACACTTTGGCAGCAGGCGAAGAGGTTCGCTTGGTTGGTTTTGGTACGTTCGGCGTTGCCAATAGGGCCGCATCGATCGGTCGTAACCCGCGAACTGGAGAAGCAATACAGATTGCTGCTGCTACAAGGCCTAAATTTAAGGCAGGTAAAGCACTAAAAGATGCAGTGAACAAATAATTCTATACCAACTAATGGCGGCGAACTGAGGCGTTTCTCGTTTGCCGCTTTTTTGAACGTCTACTTTCGGCCATAAGCGGACAGTCAACAAAGCCCTAAAATACTGTATCTTGCTGTATTAATCTGGACAAGATCATGAATAAATTTCTAATGAATAATACCGAGTTCTTTATCCAGTTCATCATGTACTAATTCCAACATATTCTGTTGGTTTTTTAGAGTAAGAGTAAAGGCTTTCATTCGAGAGCCGTTATCAACTATATCGTTAATAAATGCTTTATCCTCTTTCATTTTTTCAAACTGACATTGATGACTAAATATATCACTTTGTACGTTTCTCATTTTTACATCAAGCTGGATCAGTTCAGGGTATTTTCTTGCCATAATAACAGAGGTAGGACTTATGTGAATAACGAGCGCTAGTAATGCATCTACTGCAATTGAATAGCGTGATAAGGCAAGTTTGATATTTTGGCTATTAATAAGAGTTAATTGCCCACTAGCTGTTAATTCTCTTAAAGTGGGAAGATCGATGCTTATATTGTCTTGCTCGTCATAGGCTGGGATTGCAATTTTAGTTTGGTAAACAAGGTATTCTCCACTAATTTTTTTACGATCAGCGTAATCATGGTATGTGCTTATCTCCGTTGCGCCAATAATCCTGTCTGCTTCTTCTGCTGCTTCCGCATATATCGCCTGTTGCACAACCTCTCTCTGTTCCTGTGCTACCTTCATTTGGCGTTGATGTCCGGCAATTTGCGCTGACGTCATGACGTGACGTTCTATGGACGACCAATAATGAGTTTCACTGGTCTTGTGATTGCCGTAAACGCAATTAAAAACATCCCCATCGTATGCAACGTACCAACCAGATTTTTTCCCTCTAGCTTCATCAGTCATATCAGCTCGCACGATTTGTCCTGTCGTTTGTGGTAATCCATTTATCCTCAGACCAAAACGGCTTAAAACATCAAGCATTTCACATAGAATTTCGGTAGGGTCTGAATAAGTTGGTGTAACTTGAATACTTCGTCTATCAAAATTTAACGGTACGCCTTTGGCTTCCCCCAAGGTGCTGTCATTTCTTTTCTCCCACTTTTGAAGAAATCCAGCTTTGTATATCAGACTGTACCCCGTCAAAGCTTATGAGACCATTTAAAGTATTTGCATAAGAGAGGTTT
>ERZ807291.4785-NODE-4785-length-17603-cov-5.660303_pt1 | contig 17603 bp, 15 predicted proteins | sample MGYA00521257_ERZ807291 | MGnify/ENA primary metagenome ERZ807291 (study PRJEB31413, sample SAMN03169783) | marine metagenome | biome: Marine; feature: Water; material: Subsurface seawater | place: North Sea | collected 2011-04-28 | depth 1 m m ... | reverse complement strand
TACTAAACAGACTGTGTGTAGATCCAAAAACAGCTCGCGCCGAAATGATGTGATCTCCACTGCTAAGCAATGCTGCAAATGTCGAAAATACGGCTGACATTCCACTGGCAAAAGCGAATCCGTCTTCAGCGCCTTCAAGCGCACAAATCTTTTGAATGAACTCCGAAGTGGAAGGGTTCGAAAACCGACTGTAAATGTTGCGATCTTTTTCTTCGGCAAACGAAGCTCTCATTTCCTCAGCATCATCAAAGACAAAGCTGGATGTTACATAAATGGGACTTGAATGCTCTTTAAATTGCGAACGATCCAGTTGGGTTCGTACGGCGGATGTTTCAAATTTTTTTGAACTCATAATTTATTTCCGTTTACAATAACTTGATAGGTAATTTCGGCTGTAGCTTCGAGTGTTTTTGATACGGAGCAATATTTTTCAAAAGATAATTTTGCTGCTCGTTGGGCTTTTTCTTCGGGAATATCTCCGTCTATAAAAACCTGAACGTGAATTTTATCAAATAACGAAGGAACCTTCCCTTCTTCTCGATGTCCTTCTACTTCCATTCGCAGGGAAGTAGGGTCTAATTTTTGTTTGTTAAGAATGGCAACAATATCGATACTGCTACAACCAGCGATTCCCATGAGCAAGAGTTCCATGGGGCTTGCACCTTGAGGCTGGGGAGAAGCCGATTTGTTATCCAAATGTATTTCGTGTCCGGTGTTGTTGGATACACTTACGTGGTAATTTTCAATTCGATTTAAAGTGACTTTCATTGGATTTAGGATTTATTAATGGTAAAAACTTCTTTTAGCAATTGATTGAGCTGCTCAAATTCAATTAAAAAGGCGTCGTGTCCGTGAATAGAACGAATGCATTTGTAAAAGATATTCTTTTTGAACTTTGACAACCTCAAATAGGTTTCTCTATTTTCTTCATCGGTAAAAAACAAGTCTGTATCAATAGAAACTATATATATATTCGATTCGATTTTAGCCACTACGGATTCAAAATCGCCCTTTTTTGATATATCAATTGTTCTTAGCAAATGATTCATCAATTTGTAGGCGCCTACTTGAAATCGTTGTTGTAATTTTTTTCCGTGGTGCAACAACCAACTTTCCACATTGTAAATCTGCAATTCTTCATTGGTCGATCGTGCAAATCGAGACTTAAACGAACCCGGAGTTCGATAACACAACATCGCGTGGAGTCTAGCGTCATGGATTGGACTGGATGAATTGTCAAGAATTTGATCTTGTAAAAAAGCATTGGCGATTACCCAATCCGATGATTTCCAATCGGTAGCAATTGGTATCAAATTTTTTATAAAAGAAGGATAAGCAGCCGCCAATTCCCAAGCCAAACCACCCCCAATAGATCCTCCAATAGCTGCATGCAAAGAGTTAATATTGAGTTCTTTAAGTCCTTGAAACACCATATGAGCAACGTCTGCTAAAATAAGATCTTGATAATTCTCAATCAGCAATCCGTCGTAGCCATTTCCTGGAATATTAAAAGAAATCACTGTATAGTGTTGCGTGTCGATAAGTTTGTTGTCTCCAACAATTTCGTTCCACCACCCATGCTCTCCCAACAAGGTTGAGTTTCCCGTAAGCGCGTGATTAACAAGAACCACTGGCGCGTCTCCTATGGGCAACCCAAAGGTTTCATAAGATATTCTTACAGGAAAATCGGTGCCTTTTAGGGTTTTAAAAGAAGCCAACTCTACATATTTAAGAGTCATCATAGAAAGTGTATTTAAAAGCTTTTTTTAAATGGTATCGAAAGACGCTTGAAGATCTGCTTTCAAATCTTCAATGTTTTCGAGTCCTACCGACAATCGGATTAGATCAGAAGTAACACCGGTGCTTTTTTGCTGATCAGCATTCAATTGTTGATGGGTTGTGCTGGCCGGATGAATAATGAGTGATTTCGAATCTCCAATATTAGCAAGTAACGAAAACAACTTCGTTTCATCAGCTACTTTTTTTGCCGATTCAAAGCCTCCTTTTACTCCAAAAGTAACAATTCCACTTTGCCCGTTTGGCAAGTATTGGTCCGCTTGTTTTTTGTATTTACTTGAAGTCAGTCCTGGGTAATTCACCCAAGTAACTTGCTTATTATTTTCAAGCCATTGTGCCAATTCGAGTGCGTTTTCACTGTGCTTTTTCATACGAATATCCAAGGTTTCAAGTCCTTGAATAATTTGAAATGCATTGTACGGACTTAGTGCTGCTCCGTGGTCACGCAATCCCTCAATCCGAACTTTAGCAATAAAAGCCGCGGCTCCAAGTGCGTCGTGGTAAACAAGTCCGTGGTATCCTGGTGAAGGTTCCGTAAATTCTGGAAAATTCCCGCTAGACCAATCAAATGTACCTGCATCAATAATAACTCCACCCATGGAAGTTCCATTTCCATTGATGTATTTTGTCAACGAATGAATTACAATATTAGCGCCGTGCTTGATAGGATTCAACAACGAGGGTGAAGCCACTGTGTTGTCTACCATAAAAGGAACTTTAGCAGCTTGCGCTTGTTTTGAAATAGCCTCTAAATCAAGGACGTCCAATTTTGGATTTCCCAAAGATTCTGCAAAAAACAATCGAGTGTTGTCTTGAACGGCTTTTGAAAAATTAGCTGTATCGGAAGGATCTACAAAAGTTGTTGTAATTCCCAACCGTGGAAGTGTAACGTTTAAAAGATTGTAAGTTCCTCCGTACAAACTACTGGAAGCTACAATATGATCCCCTGCTTTGAGAAGCACCAACAACGCCGTTGAAATTGCGCTGGTTCCTGAAGCGGTAACTACAGAAGCAATTCCTCCTTCAAGGGCAGCCAATCGCTGCTCAAGGATGTCGTTGGTAGGATTGTTCAATCGTGTGTAAATATATCCAGGCTCTGCTAACGCAAATAAATTGGCCGCATGTTCTGAATTGTTAAAGACATAGGCAGTAGATTGGTAGATTGGAACCGCTCGAGTTCTTTGGGTAAGGGTTGTGTCGTGTCCAGAATGAAGGGCTTTGGTTGCAAATTGATGAGTGCTCATAAAACTAGTTTTTATTAAATTGAAAATGTTTTTTTAATTGTGTCGGTATAATCTAATTTTTCCCATGTAAAAAGTTCTACTTCTTTTTCTAGGGTTCCATTGTAAGGAGAATCAAATATTTTTTTAATGGTTCTGGGTGTTCTGCCCATGTGTCCGTATGCGGCTGTTTCTGAATACATGGGGTTTCTTAATTTGAGCCGAGATTCAATAGCAAAAGGACGCATATCAAAAATAGTAGCAGTTAACTTTGCAATTTCTCCATCGGTCATTGAAACATTAGAAGTTCCGTAAGTATCTACCAGCAAAGAGGTTGGAGCAGCCACACCAATTGCGTAACTTACTTGGACCAATACTTCGCTACAAACTCCTGCAGCAACAAGGTTTTTTGCTATGTGACGCGCAGCATACGCAGCACTTCGATCTACTTTACTGGGATCTTTTCCACTAAAAGCACCTCCCCCGTGAGCTCCTTTTCCTCCGTAAGTATCGACTATTATTTTACGACCTGTGAGTCCTGTATCTCCATGAGGTCCACCAATCACAAACTTTCCAGTGGGATTGATGTGGTATTTGATTTGATCGTTAAAAAGCTTTTGAATGTGATCAGGAAATGACGCAATGACTTTTGGAATCAAAATGTTTATAACATCCTTTTTAATTCGTGCGAGCATCACCTGGTCAGTATCAAACGGATCGTGTTGTGTTGAAACTACAATGGCATCTATGCGTTGTGGTTTGTTATCGTCACTGTACTCTATGGTAACTTGTGATTTTGCATCGGGACGTAAATAAGGAATTTCTGTACCTTCTTTGCGCAAGTCGGCCAATACTTGTAAAATTTTGTGTGAAATGGCCAATGCCAAAGGCATATAATTTTCGGTTTCATTGGTTGCATAACCAAACATCATTCCTTGGTCTCCAGCGCCTTGCTCTTCTTCGGATTCCCGATCAACACCTTGATTAATTTCTTGGGATTGTTCGTGTATTAAAGAAATAACTCCACAAGAATCTCCCGAAAACTGGTACGCCCCTTGGGTATATCCAATTTTGTTGATAGTGCTTCTTGCGATCGACTGAACGTCGATGTAGGTTTTACTTTTTACTTCCCCCGCCAATACTACTTGCCCTGTGGTAACTAGGGTTTCACAGGCAACTTTGCTTTGTGGGTCAAAGGCCAAAAAATGATCCAATAAGTTGTCGCTGATTTGGTCGGCTACTTTGTCAGGATGGCCTTCGCTTACAGACTCAGATGTAAATAAATAAGACATTTTACTTGTTGCTTTCTGAGGAAACGATTTGACTTGAAAAATAAATCTTGTAAAAGCAACTACTGCTTTAGCAATTTTTTTACGAGGTTGCAATCAGTCAAATCTATCCTCAATTGGATTTCAAAGGTAATTATCGCAATCAAATCATACAAGTAAAAAATGTTTTTTTTTGGAGTTGTTCCTTATCGGAAGCTAAACGCAATTCCTGCTGTAAATGTATTGTACTCCTGCAGTGTGTAATCAGCAAATATTTTGAAAAACAACAAATTCAAACGCGTACCAATAGTAGCTCTAGCTCCTTTGGATTTTATTTTTGTACTTATGGGATCTGTCAGCGTTCTAGAATATGTCTCTAATCCTGTCTGATATTCAAGCTCATAGGTTCCTAAAACATCAAACGAAGAACTTCCCATTCCATATCCAAGTCCGGCGTAAAAATCTATAAATAATAAATCAATAGAAGCGAGTGCTTGTAGCGTAAATGTGTTGGTGCTGAACGAAATTTGCTGACCATTACCATCAATGGAACTGTTTTTTTCAAGATCGTATTCGGTACTCATATTGGAATAAGCTCCTAAAACAGAAATGTCCAACGGAAGCTTATCAATAGGACCTAAGTGTTGAAGGATATTGTATTTAAATCCAAAACCAAAAAGAGAAGCTTTTACTCCTTGAGAATTGACTGTGGGCATATAACGAACAATCAAATCCGTTTCTATAGGAAGTCCAATAGCAACCTGAACCATGGGAGAAGGAATGGCATTGAGCGGTAAATCGTCTCCTATTCCGCCTGGAGCCTGAACTTCAGCTTTATAAACAAGACCATTATTAGAAACTTTAAACTCTAATGTTTCTGAAACATCGGGGCCCACAACAGTTGGGATGGATGTGTTTCCTGAAACGGTTGAAACATTATTCAATCCCGCAATCGAAAAAAATTCGTCACTACTGGGTGCAAAGGAAAAATTTCCTGTAATAGTAATGTCAAATCCGAATTTTTTATGAGTCTTGGCCGTATGGTACCACCCACCGTTGAGGGAATGATTCATTCCTTTCAAAGCTGGAGTCAAATAGCCTGATACTAGGGCTTTTGAATCGCTTTCTGCAGCGAGTAGAAGAGATTCAAAACCATCAGGGGTAGTGTTTTGCGATTGCATTGTAAAATGCGTTGTGAAAACTAGCAAGATTGTAAGGATAAAATTTTTCATAAGATAAGTTTCAAAGGTTAAGCAACAAATTTACATAAAAAAATTACAAATTATATTTTAGTGTAAACAATAAGTAGCGGGGTTGAACAATATAAGAGGTGGTAAAATCATAAAAGTTGTTAAATCCGTCTTTATTTATCGTTTGGTCGTTGAGTAGGTTTGTAGCTTCAATTGAAAGCTCCCACTTGCTCTTTGGATGTTGATAGTAGAGGATAACATCTAAAAAACTATACTCATTAAGGGTATCGGATTGGTTTCTGTAGTGGAAATATGAAAAGTCCGATACCAAGACAAATCCTTTGCCAAAATCGGCATCCAATCGTGCAAAAGGGCTGTCTGTATAAAACGTATTGACTTGATCGCTTTGATCGTATTGATTTTGAATAAAATTATATCCAAGTTCAAGATTAGGAGCCGACCTAAAGTTTGATGCAATACTGACTTTGTAATTTTGGTTCAATCCCTTTGAAAGTATGTATTGATCGTTTTGTATATTGTTTTTCTCCGAATAAGTAACGCGCAAACTCGCTTCGGTTTTGAAGTTAGAAAAACGTTTTTGAAACCGTCCAAAAGCTGTGTAAACGTGGTCTGCAAAATTAGAATTAATTGGACTAGTGACCCTATTAATTCCCTCATAATAGGAACTGTTCTTTACTGATTCTTCGCGCTTGCTATAGGAAAGCCTTCCTGAGATATTGGTAAAACTAAAAGTATTGAAGTTGAAATAATTCAGGTTGTAGTTATGAAACAAGGACGATTCAAGCTCGCGATTTCCGGCATAAAAAGCACTGTAATTTTTAAACACATAGCCTTGTGCATATGAGTTGACATCACTAAATTGATTAATCATTCGATAGGTAAATCGAAGCGATTCCGATTTTTTAAATTGAAGTCTAACACGAATATCTGGCAGAATTTTATACATATTGTTCGAATAAGTGGATCCTAACTGCATATCGTTGGTTTCAAAATTGTGATACGCAAAGCCTGGTTCTACGGTAAAAATTCCAGAAATGAATCGAATGTGAGCTCCCAAATAAACATCAGAAAAATCAAATTCAACTTGATTGTTCAACGAAGGAGCCTCCAAATTTAGGGTCGAATTATCATCAAGAATTTGAAAAATTGAGGAGTCAAAATCCTGCCTACTTTGAGTAGTTCCCAAAGTTAAATTCAAATTAACCTTGGGATTGAAAAAATAGAAATAATCCACTTTGGCTTCCAGTTTGTTTGTGACAACATCGCGATACTGATTGATGTTATAATTTGTCTGTGACGCATTTAGGGGAAGAACACTCGCAAAAGGTCGGCGCGTTCTTACGGCATTGTAAAACGGATCTTCGTTTTGAAACAGATGTTGGGATTCAATAGAAAAAATATGTTTTTCATTTGATGAAAAATAGACCGATAGACTTTGATTTATTGAAGAAGGATCTTGTCTTTTTTGAGTTGTAATTTCCTCTATTTGTTCTGAAACGGAACTCATATCAGAAACTTCGTTCTGACCTGCATTTTTAATCAAAATATCGTATTCAACTTGAAGGTAATCGCTTGGATTGTATTTTGCGCTCAATTTATAGAGCTGCAAATCATTGTTTCGATACACCTGATTGGAAACAATTTCTGTTCGATCGTTGGCATTGTAATTTCGGGTTTGAATGTTTTCAATTTCGGTTTCGGTGTTAGAAACAATAATAAAGCCACTCAAATCAAATGCCTTAGTTAGGTTGTAGCTAAAATTAAATGCCCCAAATTTAGTTTCCATTGATTTAGCACGATTGTTTTGTAGCGATGAAAAATTCAAATCATCCGTTCTAATGGCAATTGAGGATCCACTTTTTTGATTCAAATTTCGAAACCCACCTGTGAAGTTGTAGTAATCTTTTCGCGTAAGGGGTGATTTTCCGAGATTGTTTTTATTTCCAATAAAATTAAAACTCTTTGTGGGGTTGTAGTAAAACAATTTTGGATTCAATAAAAATCGACTTTCAGGACCTGCTCCTGCTGAAATTTCACCAAACCAAAAATTCTTTTTTCCTTCTTTTAAACGAATATTGATCGCCAAATTATCATCATTATCGATAACATTGCTCAGTTGAGAAACTTCATTAAAATTTCGAAGCACTTCAATTTTTGAAACAACATTGGAGGGAATGTTTTGTGTGGCCAATTTGGAATCCCCATCAAAAAAATCTTTGCCTTCAAGCATTACTTTTTGGACTAGCCTACCTTCTATTTCTATTTGGCCTTCATCATTTACTTCGATACCGGGTAAGTTTTTAAGGACATCCTCCAATTTTTTTTCAGAGCCTGTATTAAACGAATCCGCATCATAGACAATCTTATCGCCTATAATTGTAACGGGCATTTGGTAGGTAACTTCGACCTCGTCTAGATTTTCAGCCATTTCAAAAAGCGTTATCTGTTGGGTAACGTCAGTTTCTGGGGTTAATGAAAATACTTTTGTCTTAAAACCCAAATAACTGATTTTGATTTGATAAAGGACTGATTTTTTTAATCCCAACTTAAAAACCCCCTGTTCATTAGTAATAGCAAACGATTCTAAGCCGTTGGTTTCTTTTTTAATCGCAACGACATTGGCTGCTGTAATAGGGTTTCCTATGGAGTCTTTCACGACTCCTTGATAGTCCAGATTCTGACTCCATAATACCATTCCTATCAAAAAAAATACTGCAGAAATTCCTGTTTTTAAATGCATCTAGCCTTTAATTTATTTGGATTGCTCTATTTCGTCCCTTTCTTTTTTGAAACTGTTCCCGCATTTCTTTTACTTTTTTCTCGCGAATTTTATAAAATTCTTTTTGGCTGACTTTTTTACCTTTCTTTGGTGGTTTTATGGTTAGTTTTTTCTTTGGGTTTAAAACAACTTTGGCACATAAAATAGTGGTTTTATGGTCGTTAATTTCTAGGATCAACCCAGGAAGTCCTCCATACAAATTGGGGCCAGAAGACACAGGAATTTCCATTGTGTACCATGCTGTGACAGTTACTGTTTGTTTGACAATACTGTCAGAAGATGCATCATTGTTTGAATTGGAACCCCAACCCCCAGAACGATTTTTCACCTTTCGGGTATAGGATGCTTTGTAACAAGTATATTGACCGATTTTTTTGGTTTCAGCTCCCAATTGCCATTTTCTTTTAGGCAAAGAATCTTGAATTAAGAATATTTTTCCAAACAATTCTTCTTTACGCGTATAGCGTTGTTTTGCTAAATCTTTAAACAACTCCGAATTTCCTCCCATGTAAGAATACATCATTCCAAATCCATTTGCTCCTGAAGTTTGCAATCGCTCTTGCTCTTTGTACATTGAAGTCGAAGAATCAAAAGTCAATTCAAACTCTTTTTCAAGGGCTGCTTTCATTCGCTCTTTGATCATTTCCTTACGTTGTTGAGGAATGTTGCGCCCGTCTAAATTGATTTCTTCCGATGACTTAAAAACATAAAAAGCCTTTCCTTGAAAGTCTTGGCTGTACAATTGACAAACAAAAAAGAGAGAAGTTAAAAAAAGTGGATTTTTAATATTCATGTAAAAAAGTTGTAAACCAAATTTAGACTTTGTTTTGATAATTAGGTTTAATAATAAAGGCATTTATTATTAGTTATTCATTTTATTGTATTTTTAATGCATGTTGAATCGAGTTTTTTTTCTGATTTTCGCATCCTTTTTTGTTTCTGCTCAAACCCTTTTTGACAGCAATGAGATTGTGTTCGAATCGGCTGATGTGGTAGCCATCAATTCGTTGGAAAATTTTTTTGAATTGAAAAACGAAACCTTGATCAATGGGTCGTTTCGTTATTACAATGTATTATTGGGTGCAATTTCTCAAGTAGACGTCTCTAATCCCATAAAAATATGGGTTTTTTATAAAGATTTTCAAACAGCCATTCAGCTTGATAACACCCTCAATCCGATACAAAAAGTCGTCTTTTTCGATGCATTTATAAGCCACATAGGCGATGCCTCAGCAGATCGTTTGTGGCGCATCAACTCGGACAGTAACCAGTTAGAACTTTACACCGTTCGATCCCAAAAAAGCATTCCTTTGTATGCTCCTTTTGCAGAGCCAATTGTTGGATTTGTTTCTTCACAAGAATTTTGTTGGGTACAAACTTCCTCAGCATTGTTTCTTTTAAACACCTACGGGAGCTTACTCCAAAAAATACCTTTTGAAGGAAAAGAAACACTTGCTTTTGATGGAAAAGTGCTATTGGTAGAAAATGATTTGGGTTGGTATTCCTTCACTTACAATAAGGATAGTAGCCTTCAATTTTTGGGTCTTAAAAATTATTTACCACAACGATTATTTCCATCGGGCAATTATTTTTATATTTACAAGGGAAATCAAGTGACTAAAACAAAACTACCAAACTAAGAAGAATGCATATAGCTATCGCCGGAAATATTGGAGCTGGAAAAACAACACTTACCAAACTTTTATCAAAACATTATAAATTTGAGGCCCATTACGAAGATGTGGTAGAAAACCCCTATTTGGATGATTTTTACAGTCAAATGGAACGCTGGTCATTCAACTTGCAGGTTTACTTTTTGAACAGTCGATTTCGTCAAATTTTAGAAATTCACAATTCCAAAAAACACATCATACAAGATCGAACAATCTATGAGGATGCACATATTTTCGCCCCCAATCTTCATGCAATGGGATTGATGACACACCGGGATTTTCAAAATTACAGCTCCCTTTTTAACTTAATGGAGTCGCTGGTTAAGGGACCCGATTTGTTAATCTATTTACGCAGCAGCATTCCCAACTTGGTGGAACAAATTCACAAAAGAGGACGTGAATACGAAAACTCTATAAGTATTGACTACTTGAGCCGTTTGAACGAGCGTTACGAAGCTTGGATTCAACAATATGATAAAGGAAAATTGCTTATCATTGATGTCAATGATTTAAACTTTGTAGACAACCCAGAAGATTTGGGGTTTGTTGTGGAACAAATCGATGGGCAATTGAACGGACTTTTTTAAAACTGTCCGCAAATGAGTTCTCAATACAAATTATGAGACTAGATTGAGGTGCTCAAACAAGTTCCGTATGGCATAAGGAATTCCAGCAAAAAATCCAGGTGGACCTAGTACACAAAGTTTGGCTCTACACTCGCCTGTGGGTAAAAAGGTAGGCTTGGGGCTTTCCATAGTTCACGATGAAGTGTTTGTATTGGAAGAATCGCACTTTTATGTCGATTTTTAATATACCGTTGAACTGAGTGAAAAGTCCTCTTTGGCGTTTGGCTTAAAAGCAGGAGGCTCCTATTTGAAAGTAGACTTGCTCAGTTTGGGAATTGAAAACGATCCGTTGTTTACAGAAAACATAAGCCTGTTAAGTCCCAATATCGGGGCAGGGGCCTATTATTTTACCAATAAATTTTATGCCAGTTTTTCGGTGCTAAATATTTTACAAACCCGGCATTATAAAAAAAGTGGAAATGTGGTTTCGTCAGCCTCCGACCGGATGGTATTTTACGGTTCTGCTGGATACGTGATTTCTTTAGTCAATCAGCTATCCTTAAAACCTTCACTATTGGTTAAGTATACACAGCATGTTCCCTTAGCTACCGATGTTTCATTGAACCTGCTATGGAAAAATGCCTTTGAGTTGGGAGTTTCATATCGATTTGATGATTCAATCTCTTCGGTACTTCAACTGAGTTTGAGCCGTCAGCTAAAAGCAGGCTTTTCGTATACCTCATATCTTTTGAGTTCAGATCATAATATTAACTCAGCTTTTGAAGTAGGCTTGGTGTTTTTTGGAAATAACTCAAACGCCAAACGCAAAGCACCTTTTCATTGGAGGAAGCACTAATTTTTAAAAAGAATACTAGAATAAAAAATTAAATTATGAACCCCTAAAAACCCCTACTTATGAAAAAAACCATGCAAACCCTTTTAGTCGCTACCACGCTACTTTCAATATTTATTTCTTGTGATAAAGTGGAAGAAGTCACTACTATTAGTATTAACAGTTCAGAAAAAATAGCTTTTACGGTCACCCTAAATCCAGGGCAATCCATAGACGAATCTATGACCTACGATTTGTCGGACAATACGGAAATAAAAGACTATTTAGACAAAATAAAAGGCGTTGAAGTAACCGAGGCATATTACGTCATAACCAGTTTTAGTAGCATAACCCAAACCACAGGCAGCGTTTCATTTACATTGGATAATGAGGCGTTTGGTCCGTTTGAACACAACTTTATAGAAGATGTAAATAACACCATGGAAACTACACTAGATAGCGACAAGTTAAACACAGTTTCTAGTGCGCTTTTTACTAGCAAAAAGTTGTCGATTTCTATCAAAGGAAGCCACAGTATTCCCTCTACGGAAACCAACTCGGAACAACTGGGAATTGATCTTTATTTAAAGCTTAAGTTTTCAGCATCACCGCTTTAATTCTATCGAGAAACACTGGTAATGATTAAAAACAAAAAAGCCGCAATAATGCGGCTTTTTTTATGTTGTGGTATGTTGTTTTACAACTCCGATACAATGGCATCAATTTTTTCTTGTACTTCTTTTTCAGAGCCTTCAATCGTCTGGGTAGTAGTAACAACTTCGCCGTTTTTTGTAGTAACAGCAACAACGGTAGCCTCTACATTTTCTTGATCGTCACTAGCAGTTATAACTTCGACTCTAATTTCTTTGGTTACTTCTTGAGAAGCTGTGTCATGAACTGCATGTCCACCCAAAATAGGAGCTACCACAAGCCCAATCAAACAAGTGAGTTTAATAAGAATGTTCATTGAAGGGCCTGAAGTATCTTTGAACGGATCTCCAACGGTATCACCCGTAACTGCTGCCTTGTGAGCCTCAGAACCTTTGTAGGTCATTTCACCATTAATTTCAACACCCGCTTCGAATGATTTTTTAGCATTGTCCCAAGCACCTCCTGCGTTGTTTTGGAAAATAGCCCATAAAACACCGCTGACAGTAACTCCAGCCATGTAGCCTCCTAGCATTTCAGCAATGGCAATATTATCCATTCCAAATGCCATCGGCACAAAGGCAATGATTAATGGAAAACCAATAGTCAGCAATCCAGGCAAAATCATTTCTTTTAAAGACGCTTCTGTAGAAATCGCAACACATTTGTCGTATTCCGGTTTTCCTGATCCTTCCATTATTCCTGGAATGTCTTTAAACTGTCGACGTACCTCGTGTACCATTTCCATGGCAGCTTTCCCAACAGCGTTCATAGCCAGTGCAGAAAATACAACGGGCACCATTCCACCAACAAATAACATGGCTAAAACGGGTGCTTTGAAAATATTTATACCATCAATTCCAGTAAAGGTTACGTAGGCCGCAAACAACGCCAATGATGTTAAAGCTGCAGAGGCAATTGCAAATCCTTTTCCAGTGGCTGCTGTTGTGTTTCCAACAGAATCTAAAATATCCGTACGCTCACGAACAATAGGTTCTTGTTCGCTCATTTCAGCAATACCTCCTGCATTGTCAGAGATAGGTCCAAAAGCATCAATAGCCAATTGCATTGCTGTTGTTGCCATCATCGCAGATGCTGAAAGCGCTACTCCGTAAAAACCAGCAAAGGCATATGAAGCCCAAATAGCAGCGGCAAACAACAAAACAGAGGGAAAGGTTGAAATCATTCCGGTTGCCAAACCAGCAATTATATTAGTTCCTGCTCCTGTACTGGATTGTTGAACAATTTTGAGGGTGGGTGCTTTTCCCAATCCTGTATAATATTCGGTTACTGAAGAAATTACTGCTCCTACTAAGAGTCCAACCAAGGTGGCATAGAATACACGCATGGAAGAAATTTCAATCAATCCTTCTCCGAAGAAATCCATCTTCATAGTTTCTGGCAACATCCAGTTACAAAGACCAAAACAAGTCAAAGCAACCAAAATAATAGATGTCCAGTTTCCAACATTAAGGGCTCCCATTACTTGGGATTCCTTGGCGTCGTTATTTTTAATTTTTACAAGAGTCGTTCCAATAGCTGAAATAATAATTCCTGCTCCAGCAATCGCCATTGGCAATAGAATTGGTCCTATTCCTCCGAAAGCGTCCGAAATACTTCCTCCCATATCTTGAATTACATAGTTCCCAAGAACCATGGCTGCCAACACAGTAGCTACATAAGATCCAAACAAATCGGCTCCCATTCCTGCAACATCACCAACGTTATCTCCCACGTTATCAGCGATTGTAGCTGGATTTCGAGGGTCGTCTTCAGGAATACCGGCCTCAACTTTTCCAACCAAGTCGGCGCCCACATCGGCAGCTTTGGTATAAATACCTCCGCCAACACGCGCAAACAATGCAATGGATTCTGCACCTAATGAAAAGCCTGCTAGGGTTTCTAAAACGATAGTCATATCCAGAGTATTGGTCCACACACCTCCCATAAATACATTATAGAAAATAAGGAAGAATAAAGTAAGCCCTAATACTGCAAGTCCTGCAACTCCCAATCCCATAACAGTGCCACCTCCAAAAGAAATTTTAAGAGCATTGGGTAGGCTAGTTTTTGCAGCTTGTGTAGTTCTTACGTTTGTTTTTGTTGCTATTTTCATACCAATATTTCCAGCAAAAGCAGAAAACACAGCTCCAAATGCAAATGCAATGACAATCAAATAGCTTGTTGTTTCAACGACACTAGCAACAACAGCCAATAAAACACTTACTATAATTACAAAAATTGAGAGTAATTTGTATTCGGCTTTCAGAAAGGCTTGTGCTCCTTCATAAATATGGTCTGAAATTTCTTTCATCTTACCATCTCCAGCATCTTGCTTCATTACCCAAGATTGTTTGAAAACCATATAAGCTAAACCTAATAAGGCCATAAGTATTGGCATATAAATCATCATTGATTCCATATTTTTTATTTAATAATTTGCGACTGCGAAAGTATAAAAAAATACACTAATATCGAAGCATTCTCTTTAATTTATACCTCACTTTTTTGAATGTATCTTTTTGAAAAGAAAACAGCCAATAGTCATTAAATCAGGAGATTGATAAAATACCCTAGGTTTTTGAAAGTATTTGGAATGGAATATTTGCAACTGTAGTATGGTATACAAAAGTATATTTCTACAATACTTTTTTAACAGCCTTAACCACATCGTTACTGTTAGGTAGCCATTCTTCTAACAAAACAGGAGAATAAGGAGCAGGGGTGTCGGCTGTATTGATCTTTTGGATGGGCGCATCTAGATAATCAAAAATTTGATTTTGCACTTGATACGTTATTTCAGTTGAAATGTTTCCAAAAGGCCATGATTCTTCAAGAATCACCAATCGATTGGTTTTTTTAACCGATTCAAAGATGGTATTCACGTCGAGCGGACGAATGGTTCTCAAATCTATAACTTCACATGAAATACCCTCTTTTTGGAGAGCATCAGCTGCTTTGAATGCTTCCTTCAAAATTTTTCCAAACGAAACAATGGTTACATCAGATCCAACACGCTTTACATCGGCAACACCAATAGGAAGAACATATTCCCCCTCTGGAACCTCGCCTTTGTCTCCATACATTTGCTCAGACTCCATAAAAATTACGGGGTCATCATCGCGAATTGCTGCTTTGAGCAATCCTTTTGCGTCGTATGGGTTTGAAGGAACTACTACTTTAAGACCTGGACAATTGGCATACCAACTTTCAAAAGCTTGGGAGTGCGTTGCCCCTAACTGACCCGCAGAAGCAGTTGGGCCTCTAAAAACAATTGGACAAGGAAACTGTCCACCCGACATTTGTCTGATCTTGGCTGCATTGTTGATAATTTGATCAATACCCACTAACGCAAAATTAAACGTCATAAATTCAATGATAGGTCGATTTCCTGTCATTGTAGATCCTACACCGATTCCTGAAAATCCTAATTCGGAAATGGGGGTGTCTATAACGCGTTTTTCGCCAAACTCATCCAACATGCCTTTGGAAGCTTTGTAAGCACCGTTGTACTCTGCAACTTCTTCACCCATCAAATAAATGCTTGGGTCTTGTCGCATTTCCTCAGACATCGCTTCACAAATAGCTTCTCTAAATTGTACCGTTCTCATAATTTGGCGTTCTTTTATTGTTGGTGCAAAAATAGGAATAAATGATTCACTACTCCAACGAAAAAAGTGAAAAAAAATACTATGCATGCATAATAAATGCAATCAAATTGCTTAACTTTGTTATCTAAACATTCAACCTATGAAAATTTTAGTCTGTATTAGCCATGTTCCTGATACTACCTCAAAAATTAATTTTACTGAAAACGACTCCAAGTTTGATCAACAAGGCGTTCAATTTGTCATCAACCCCAATGATGAGTTTGGTCTTACCAGAGCTATGTGGTTTAAAGAAAAACAAGGAGCATCGGTTGATGTAATAAACGTTGGGCTTACTCAAACAGAATCCACACTCCGCAAGTGTCTTGCTATAGGTGCTGATAGTGCAATACGAATTGATGCAGAACCCCTAGACGGTATTTTCGTTGCCAAGCAAATTGCAGCTTATGTTCAAGAAAACTCTTACGATCTAATCATTGCAGGAAGAGAATCCATTGATTACAATGGGGGAATGGTTCCAGGAATGATTGCAGGTATTTTAGGGATGAATTTTGTAACCAATTGCACTCAGCTAACAATTGAAAACAACAAGGCAATCGCCGAAAGAGAAATAGATGGAGGGATAGAAACTTTGTCTTGCTCACTTCCACTAATTGTAGGGGGGCAAAAAGGACTTGTTGAAGAAAGTGATCTTCGAATACCTAATATGAGAGGAATTATGCAAGCTCGACAAAAGCCACTTACCGTTGTTCCTTCTTCTGAAGAAAAGGCTAACACAAAAATCAACACATTTTACAAGCCCCCTTCAAAAGAAGCTGTAAAATTAGTAGATGCAAACAATATTGATGAATTGATTGATTTGCTTCACAACGAAGCGAATGTATTATAACTAAAACTACCTATATGTCTATCTTAGTATATATCGAATCCAACGAAGGGACTATCAAAAAAAACGGCTACGAAGGAACTTCCTATGCCAAAGCATTGTCCGAAAAAATGAACTGTCAAGTAACCGCCCTAACAATTAATGTATCCGACGCTAGTTCATTGAAAGAGTATGGAGCCCATACAGTTTTGAAAGTAACAAATGCTGATATAAAACATTTTGAAGCAAGTGTTTACAGTAATATCATTGCGCAAGCTGCCAAAGAAGTGAATGCCTCGGTAGTAATCATAAGCAGTAGTGCTGATAGCAAATATTTAGCTCCATTGTTAGCCATAGAACTCAATGCTGGATACACATCCAATGTCACTGAGTTGCCTTCGAGCCTCACTCCTTTTACAGTCAAAAGAACTGCATTTACCAACAAAGCTTTTTGCGACACAACCCTTTCTTCAGATATTAAACTTATAGGATTATCTAACAATTCTTTTGGTGCTCACAAAAATACCGTTGAAGCTATAACCACCAATTTTGAACCTACCCTAAAGACATCATCCATTCAAGTGGATTCGGTTGAAAAAGTTGTTGGAAAAGCAACAATAGCAGACGCAGACGTCGTGGTTTCTGGAGGTCGTGGATTGAAAGGTCCTGAAAACTGGGGACTCATCGAAGAGTTAGCCGATGTTTTGGGTGCAGCGACAGCATGTTCAAAGCCCGTTTCAGATTTAGGTTGGAGACCGCATAGCGAACACGTAGGGCAAACTGGAAAGCCTGTTGCTACCAATTTGTACATTGCTATTGGAATTTCAGGGGCCATTCAGCATTTGGCAGGAATCAACGCTTCCAAAGTAAAAGTGGTAATCAACAACGATCCTGAAGCACCCTTTTTTAAAGCCGCTGATTATGGTATTGTGGGTGATGCTTTTGAAGTAGTTCCTAAACTCATCGAAAAATTAAAAGCCTTCAAAGCACAAAGCGCATAATTTGTTTTTTTGTTTTACCTTAGAAGTTTGAAATGACTTGCTAAAAAACAATATTTCATAATGAGCTTACTACGCCTTACCATTAATAGAATTTCATACAGCCAAACTCAAAACGAAGCCTATTCCTTGATTTTG
>ERZ807291.4777-NODE-4777-length-17615-cov-12.577733_pt1 | contig 17615 bp, 21 predicted proteins | sample MGYA00521257_ERZ807291 | MGnify/ENA primary metagenome ERZ807291 (study PRJEB31413, sample SAMN03169783) | marine metagenome | biome: Marine; feature: Water; material: Subsurface seawater | place: North Sea | collected 2011-04-28 | depth 1 m m ... | reverse complement strand
TTATATGTTCAAAATGTAATTATAAAAGCACTAGAAAATATCATACAAGAATGCATTTTATTCGTATTCATATTAAAAAAGGTAAACCTTCGCATAAAAAACGTAAGTTTTAAATATAAAAATAATAAATTTTATATATTAAAATAAAATAACGTATATTAACAAAAAGGAATAATAGTATATAATAGAGAAGACAATTTGTCAAGAACCGAAAGGTGAATCGTTGTGTTGTTATAACTACCTGACTAGTTATAATATAAGTTATTAATTGTAAATAATATAATGGTAACCTGGAATTATCTTACTACTAGTATAGCAATTAATAATTTTGCGAGATATACAAATACCGAAGAAGGTCGTAAGATTGCTACAAATGATATTTGTGATAGGGTAAATGCTTATGTTCCTTGTAATAATAAAACTGAAATTCTTAAAAAGTTTGTAGAAGATGCAAATAAAACAAATTCAATTGAAGAGTTTAAAAAAGTTGCAAGTGATCTTTTATTTGTTATTAATCATAATTGGACTGATAAGACTGATAAGACTGATAAGACTGATCAAAATCTTTAATAACACTATCAATATCATTTATAAGTGTAGGTATTGACCTGATAATAAACAATTTAATAAATTCTTTTATATCTTCTGCTGTTTTAGAAATATCTATAATATTATTCATTTGTTTGTTAATAATTTCATCCATAATAGAAGCTTCAAATATATTTGTATCAAAACGATAAATACAAGCATATTTATTTTTTGTATCTGTATTAGGATTCATACGATTCTTTAGCACATCCGCATCAAATACCAATATACCCTTTTTATTTTCAATATCTTTAAAACCAACCAATTCAGGTGTTGCTTTTTGTGTTTCCTCTTTTCCTAATTTTGTATAGTTTAAAGCACAATAAGTAATATCTTCATCTAAATTAAGTAAATAAGCAGTTAAAAATGCAGTTTTATGTGTTTCAAATGGTCCAAAAACAATTGTATTTGGTTTAGGTGACATTAATAATTATGTTAAATTTACATCATTTTTATTACCACACTACACAATCTATAATAACGATTAACATTCTATTGTGATCTGCTAAATAGTATAGTAAATCATTTTTAATTATTTTGTAAAGCCTATTATTAAAGTGGTAGTATTTTTATATTGATATTTCTCTGTATCCATTTTGTTAAATAATAAAATAAATAATTTTGTATATTTATTATCATTTTAACGATAAAAATGATATAAAGAAAAATTAATATATACAAATGACGTCTAGTAAAGTTAATTGGGATAAAGTTAAAGAACTGGGTATCGAGATTACACCAAGACCCCCTAATCTTAAAAAAACAAATATAAAAAAACTATCATACAAAAGAAATGAAAACAACTACCGATACAAATGGTGTGATGGACAATTACTTAGATACAATATAAAAACAGGCACTTATAGTTAAATTACTACTACTGAACAACCTTCATCTTCTGTTGGATATTCGAATCTTTTATTAAATATATTAAAAACTATAGCAGGAACTGGTTTATCTCTTTTATTGTTTTGTAATAATGCTTGTTCTTTAGATACATTCATATATATACATCTTACAGGTATATTATAACTATTTGCTATATCTATAAATTTCTTACGTTTATCTTTTCCTGGATTTGTAGCATCTATAACAATTGAATTTTCACCTATATTTTTATTTATTTCTTTAATAATCTTTGCTTCTGTTTTTAATTCATCACCACTCAATATTGTATAATTACTAAAATTATTCTTTACAAATGTTGATTTACCACTACCCGGAAATCCAATCATTATTACCATTTCATTATGTACTACAGTCAGATTTGCTACATCTATTTCTTTTGTTTCAATTGGAAATATTGTTTCTGGTTCTATTACTTTTATACCTATATTATTACCAAATAATAGATCTACATTAGACCAATCACCATTACGACCTAAAGCATCTCCACAATAAAAAGATTTATCCAATTTCCATTTTTTTTTTATATTTTCTATAAATAATTTTGGATTTGGTTTATAATATTCTTTCTCAAATGCTATATTTACCATTATAGGTATATCTAACAATGATAATACATTTATTATTTGATCTTTTTTCCATTTTTTACTTTGATTTGTAAATATTATAATTGCATACTTATTATTGTATAGTTTTTTTAATATTTCTGGCACATTATCACGTAACCATATCCAATCTTCAATATTTTTTGGTACTACGTTATTTTTACCTTTTGGTTTTATTATTGTTCCGTCATAATCAAAACATGCTAAGTTTTGCCTAAATCTAAACTTACCAATTATAAAAGTTTCCATTTTATATCATTAAAATATATTAAATCATTTTTTTACATATGTAATACTAGTGGATCATCTGCAAGCATATCTTGTATCAATTTTTTTATATTTTTATTTGGAATTAATACAGATTTATCTAATTTTTCACGTGTTAAAGGACTTGTAGCATCTTCAAACTTCTTAAATAAATCCTCCAAACTACTTAATTCATATGTATTACCATCACTTGCTATTACTGGATTCATCATAATAGATAACGAAATTGGACATTTATATTCTACAGGTATCTCTTTTCTTACTTTTTTTATCGGTTGCTCATCATCTACGTATTCCTTTTCATAACGTTTTTTATTAGTTTGTTTTCCATTTTTCCAAATAGATTTATATGTATTTCCATTATCATCTGTTATTAAAATATTACCATCTTTTAGATCATCTTTCCAATTACCTTCATATCTTGTATTTGTCTTATAACAAAAATATATACCAAAACCTTCTTTTTTAGCATTTACATAATTACCTTCATATGTATCACCATTTTTATAACTACATTTTCCATAACCCGTTAAAATACCATCTTTAAATTCGGCTTCATATGTTCTAACAATACGATTACATTTTTTACTTATAAATACAGTTAATACTCCTTTACCATTTCTTTTATCGTTTTTGAAATAACCATCATAAGTTTCATTGTTTGAATACGATTTTCCATAACCTTCGCGTTTATTATTAACAAACATTCCTGAATAGTAATTACATTGCGCATAGTACAACAAACCTTTGCCATTATACATATCATTATCCCATTCACCCGAATATTTTGGATTTATTTTGCAAAATCTTGTATCATATGATTTTCCTATTCCTGATCTTTTATCATTCTTAAATTCACCTTCATATACCAAATTATCATTATCATATAAGAAACCTTTGCCTTCTCGCAAACCTAATTTAAAATTACCCTTAAATCTTACTTTTTCGGTATTTGTATATATTTCTCCATATCCTTCATATTTATTATCCACAAAATTACCACTATAATATAAATTATTATTAACATATATTGTTCCCTTTCCTTGTATAGAAGGTCCTCTAAACATACCAATGTATTTTATATTATATGTATTATTACTTTGCGTACAATACTTTATACCCTCACCATTCTGTATACCATTTGACCATAATCCACAATACTTAAAACTTGGAAATATACCAACACCATAACCATTTGGTTTATTATCCACATTTACTTCTCCCGTATATTTATATTGTTTTTTAAGACTAGGATCTTCGGTTATTATATCAATTAATAATGTTTTAAAAACTACACTATCAATATCAATTCCGTCTCTCAATGGCATTTAATTTATTTAATTTATATTATCATTTTTATATGTATAATTTGAAATATATTTATTTAAATTTCCTTGAATTAGATATCCAATTTCATTATGTATTATTTCCTTTTTTGTTGGTTTATATTTTCTATTCCATTCTTCATATAATGTCATATCTCCAAACGATGTATAATTATATTGATCTCTCATATATAACAAGGATCTAGCTATTATACCACGATCTTTTTCTCTTGGATAAAATATTTTATTCTTTTTACATATTATATTACCTTCATATTTATAACACCCTTTTGGTAAAATATTAAATTCATAATTACATCTCAATTGATTCATTTTATCTGTTGTTGAATAAATATTATGAATATCCCTTGCGTGAATATGATGTCGCATATAAGAAATTGGTAATATATGCTCTAATGTGCTGTTTAATATAAAGTTTGTATATAAAAATGGTAATAATGGAGATTTACGTAATATCATTTTAGATGCTATCGATAATTTCATATTTATTATAATCAATCAAATAAACTATTTCTAATATGCTGTAATTCATTATGTGAAATAGTAATACCGCTATTAACATCAACCTGTTTTAATGCATAACATCTATCATACATTGATAAGAATATTTTTTTTATTTCAATATATAATTCATCTAATAAATTATTCATTTTAGTATTTATAATAGTTGTATAATAATATAATAACGCAATCTTAGTTATATCCGGACCGGATTCAACATTACAAATAACACTTAAAGTATGAGATCTTTTAGAAACTAATATGTAATTATATATTTTATTTTTATGTATTTCTTTATAATATAAATATAAATTATCTTTTACCAGCACATTTAGGTTTATTAATGTATTTGGTTTTAATTCAATAACTTTATCATCCACTTTTATTGTAATTATATTATTTTCAGTTGTTATATTAATATTATTTTGAAATTGTTTTATAAAATCTATAGCATATGGTTTTAATGGTATATCTATGTTAAAATGTTGAATTACATGAATTAAATGAAATTTCTTTAATAATCCTAAAGAACTACGATATTTTCCATTCTTCTTACGAAGATATTCATTCAATTCATCCCTTACTTTAAAATTATTTAATATATATTTTTTTAACATTTCATTTGTATATCCATTAAGATCTATTGCTAATTTCAAGTTTTTTATTATTAGTTCTATTGCTAAATCAGGCAATGGAAAAAAACTAATTAAATAATTTTTAATTTCAATTGATTTATATAAATGCTCCATATAATTATAATTTGATATTAATCATTTTTTAATAACAGAAAGAGTATCCGCTATTATCAATATTCTAGCTACATTATAGTAATCTGTATAACATTTAATCTATTTGTTTTTTATAACCTTTATTATATAAAAATACTAAATGTTTTTTAGTTTTAAATTCTTTTAAGATCTTAATACACTCCGTATATTTTATAGAATTAATATATTTACTAATATTCTTAATTATTTTTCTATTATAAAATATACAATCCATATAATAATTTAAATAAGAATCTAATTCATTCATATAATTATACTCCGTTTTAAATATTATTCTTTGTTTATATTGATTAAACATATCTTGGGATATCATATAACTATTAAATATTTCATAAAATAATCTTAAAAACTCTTTTAAATCTTTTTTATTACAATAAGATTTAATCATAACATACGTTTTATTATCATCCATATCATCCGTAATTATACTATACTTTATACCGTATATTAATCTATGCTTATTTCTAAGTATATCATACATCTCACCATGATCAAAACAAAATAAATATTTTAATGCTATCCTTAATCCATAATATTCTTTTGTAGCTTGTTTTAATTTTATTGGTATTATTATAACTACTTCAAGTGATTTAATTGGTTTAAAATGCTTTATGATCTTATGTTTTTTTGGAAAATGCCCTTTAAACGAAATACTTAGATCGTCTTTAATTAAATTAATAGGTCTGTCAAAATGTTTAAGTATTAAAGATTTAATATTAGAAACATATTTAGAATAACATGCAATACCAACTATAATCTCTTTACATAACACTTTTTTATAAAATGATTCTATCATATCTAATGTTGCATTTCTAACATCCTCGATACCATATTTATAACTTACTTTTTTTCGTTTATAAAAATACGTATTTATATCATTCATTAAATATACATCTTCATTTTGTTCCAACTCTTTTATTACATTCTTTTTAGCCATATCTAGACTTTCAGTAGTAATACATAAATTAAATAAAGATCGTGCCATTAAATCAATGTAAAAATCAACATCTTTATAATAACATTCAATCCAAAAACATACTTCATTATCATTAGTATATGCATTTGTTCTTAGTATTTTATTTTCAGTATATTTTCGTATTTCTTCCATTGAACATTGCTTTGTATTAAGAAATGAAGCTATTAAATGTTCCAACAAATGCGTATAATTATTTATACCTTTAGTTTCATTACTAAATCCACATTTTATTTTATAAATTATACTAATTACTTTTTTATTATCTGTAGGAACTACTAGTGATTTTATATTATTTTGCATTTATTTGTAAAAAAATATTAAAAAATGATATTAAATAAATTTAAAATTAAAATGTTCTCCAAGAAACTCGTTATCTTCGTAATTATTATTCATACCTCAAATGCTAGAATGATTCGTATGAATAGAGGTAGTGGTTGTAGTTGTAAAATTCGTATTCAAAATGAACGTGATGATGCTATTAATAAGTATAATGAATTAACTGACAAATTAAATGGTCTTATCACAATCAAAAACTGTAATGCAGGTTATGTTTTTGATTATGATAATTCGATTGATGACATTGTATGTACTAAATGTCCTGCTAATCATTATAGAACAAAGAATAATTCAACGTGTTTGCATTGTCCTGCAGGATTTTCATCTAATGAAGGTAGTAATTTGTGTGTAAAAGGTAATGAAAAAACTTTAATTGATACGAAGTTTTGTCCTAAAGGAACTATTATTGGTAATAATCCTTATGCTACATATGGTAATAGTTGTCTTAAATGTAATATCGAAAATAAAGAATATATGCCTAATGAAAACTTTGAAAATAAATGTTTGATTTGTCCGATTGGTTCTATTATCAAAAATAATAATTGCTTCAAATGTCCTATTGGAAGCTATGAAAAAAACAATAAATGTATTGAGTGTGATATTGGAACTTTCAATACAATTGAAGGTTCTACTACGTGTAATAAATGTAATAATCAAAAATCACTTGCATATTATAGTATTGGTGGTAATAATTGCGATGATAGTTATCTATTTTCGGTAGCAAATAAAGTAAATGAAGTGGTTGATATGAAAAAGATATCAGAACCGATTATTTATTCTATACAAATCACATCGGGTCTTATTTATACTAACCGTAAAATAATTAGAGATATAACTGAAATGATTACAGTTGTATCTGGAGTAAGTTTTAGTATGTATATGATGATTGCTAGTCCGTAAGATATTTAATATTTAATCTTATTTATTATAAATTTTATATTATAATATAAAAGTGTCTTTTTATAATTTGGTAAATTATTAAAAATAAATACTCGCGATAATGCACAATGTAAAGGTGTTAATATTATTGTAATGTCACTAAGATAATCCGGATTTAAATTAACAGTTACTGTATTACTATGAATCTTTATTACTTTATAATTTGTTGAATTATTTAAATATAATAATTTATCCATAGCATTATCTAAACCCATATTGATATCATCAATAAATAAATTATTATATTTTTGTAAATCAGGATAAATTTCATTAATAGGTAAAACACAAGAATTATTATAAAATAAACACCTATCGTATAAAACAACATTCCTTCTAAAACTTAAATTACTTTTTGGATTACCTATTCTTGTTAAAGGGTAAAATGTATTTACACTTAATATACTTGCAGTTATTAATGTTTTAATAAGCATTTTATTACTTATTTGATATAAGGTTTATATATTATCAGGAACTTCTACATATTCGTTATATTGAAACTTAGGCATTATAGATCCTATATCACTATCAATTGATTCAGTTATTGTTGTATATTTATTACTTTCATATTCTTTATAATTTTGTCGTCTTCCCAATGTTGTACATACAGGAGGATTATGTTCATTCATTGTTCTAAAAGGCATACTATGGGATATAGGATTATATACTTTCTTTGTTCTTATTGTTGTTTCGCATTTATTTGATCTTGAGCTTTCTGCTAATCTACGTCTTTCTGCTTCTTCTTTAGCTTTCTTAGCATCTTCACTATCTTTTATTTCTTGTAATTTAAGACCATCAAAGATCTGACCAAATATTCCAGATTTACCATCTTTTAGATCTTCTTGTTTAATAGCATTAGCTCTATTGTGTAATTCTAATAAAATAAAATGTTTATAAAATATTTCACGTAATACATATTTATTCATTACAGGTGTTTCTAATACTTCAATCTCAAATGGTTTATATTTTTCTGAAGATAAACAAGCTATATATATATACATATCAAATTGAAAATGTATCAATAAAGATCTTAAATGTGGTAGCATATTATCATACACTTGTTCATTATAATATTTAAAATATAATTGTTTCAATATTTCAAATAACATACGTTTATACGTTTTAAACTCTAATTCATATTCCACTGCGTTTAATTGCGTTTCTTTCATATATTCATATTCCAAACTATTATACAATATTGTTATCATAAAAGTTTCATCAACTTCTTGTGTTAATAATTTATATCTATACATTTTAATTTCTTTACCGATTGGAGGTCTTCCTAAAATATGTCTATAATGTTTTATAATTATATGATCATAAATATTATGTATTTGTTCATCATCTATAGGTATATAAAATGTTAAATATGAATCAGATATTGGAGATTCTATAGATTCTGATTCTATATATGTTGAACTACGTGGTATTATATCACGATCTAGATCATATTGTTTTTCTGTATATTTTTCAATTCCAATATCATATGTAATGATTATATAAACACTTATTATTACTATAATAATTAAGATTATTCTATACATTCTTATTTAATCAATAGTTATAAAATTATGAATACAACTGATACAATTATTATTGGTGAAGGATTTTATGGTCTATTTGTAGGAATTAAAATTGCTGAAAAAGGTTATAATGTTAAAATATTTGAAAAAAAAACTAAATCATTATTTATTAATAATTTAAGACTGTTTTTTCCTGAAAATTGCACTTATATTAAAAAGTTTTTAAATAAACTTAACATTTCTTACATCACTATACATAATAATAATACTACAGTTTCATCCATTATTTCAAATATTGATAAAATGCCTACATCATTACAACAAGATACTATTTTTAAAGATACATGTAATAATATCCTAAATAAACATACAATTAATTTATTAAAAAACGAAATATATGAAATTGATTTTTTATTTAATATTGATACAGAAAGTGCTGTTCAATTAATTAAAAGAAATTATATTAATATTAATAAATATATTAAGGTTACTGAATCAAGTTTAAGTATTTTAAAAAAAATGCGAGAATATTTTAAAAGTTTAAATGGTAATATATATTACAATAATAAAGTTTTTTCTATAATTATTAATAGTTCTAATCAATTCATTTGTAATATTAATAATCGTAATTGGTATTCAAATATTTTAATATCTACTATTAATATTGAAAATATTTTATTAATTTATAAATGGAGTGATCATATTAGAAATTATTTAACCAATATGATCAATGTAAAAAATAAAAAAGTTTATAAATTAATTTTAAATAAATGCCATATATCCATACCAATTAAATATAAAACGTGTATTAAAAAATTTAATTTAAATAATCGCAAATCAGCCAATATATTAGGTTGTGATAAACATTTATATGTTTGTAATGAAGATTTTAATAATACACCTTATTGGATCAACGGTAATATTGATACTATTAGCGAAATTACTAAATATATTTAAAATATATTTTCTGTAATTTTCATATTTTTATAAGCTATCATTACTTCATCTTGATTTTTAATAGGTAAATTATTATATTTATAACTTACAAATCTTTCACGATTTGTTGTTCCACGATGTGTTAAAGTCTTTAATGGTAAAAGATCTGGTAATTCTTTGGTTTCTATAATATTATCGTCTATACTTAAATAAATTGTTGGTGGAACTTTATCTCTACCATTTGGCATATAAAAACTATTTGGATACTCAAATGTTGCTGCATAATTACTTTCATTTATATGTTTAATATTTGGTGTATTATCAAAAGCTATATCATAACAAGGAAAAGGTAATCCACTACCTGCATAATTACTCATTCTATCAATTGGATTTGCCGCTAATAATTTAGCTTTACTAAAAGCTTGAGTAATTTTACCAGTTATTACAACTTTATTACCTTTAAACTGAATATTCATTTTATATTATATACCATATTAATAATTACGTCCATCTCCTAATCCTGATGAATTTACTTCATTACGAGAACACGAAACAGCATTACACGATACTACATATCGCTCTGGATGAACAATATCTTTATTTACTATATTTGTACAAGGAACGCAGTCGGCTACATCGCGTAAAGAATTCTTACGTTGCCTTTCCATTTCTTTTTCCGCATTTTGTTGTAAATACATTCTAATATTATAAGAACTTACTTGTTGATTATTATTTGTTAAAATACTATTTAATTCTTCATTAACTGCACATCTTGGTTTATAATCAGTTGTGACTCTACCATCTGCCATCCACATAGGACACGTTTTAGTTTCAAGCGGTTTAGAACATCCCTTATTACAACTCATCTTTTATTTATTGTATTTATAAAAATATAAATACAATTATCTTGTGATACATTCTCTAATAAATTAAACTCAGTATATAGATTTTCGTTATCAAAATTAATAAGATCTTTATCTCTCATTGTTTGATCATTTTCAATCGCTTCAATCTTGTCATAAAAATCTGTATTATAATTAATATATTTTCTACAAGTATTATAGTGTTTTTCAGAATTATCTTTAATATAAAATATACTATCTTGATCTAAATCATTATAACTATCTACATTAAGTATATCATTATATTCATTTATAGCATTCATATCTTTCTCATAATCACAACTCTTCTTATGATATTTACATCCCTTATAGCTACAATGATTTAATAAATATGTTCTAGGAACTACACAATTATTATTTCTACTTCTATAAATTTCATCATCATCCGTATAATCAGATCTTATATTTTGCTTACATTTTTTATAATCCATTTTTGCTTTATTTAATAATTTATTTTTCAATTCATCTTTAACATCATCAAATGATGTTATAGATTCATCAACACAATTAGAATCATCCATTGACTGACTAATAGAAAATTTTGCACTATTATTTAAAAAGTTTATAGATTCAAATCCTAATTGGTTTATATTAAAACATTTCTCATTAGATCTTTCAAATTCATATTTATTAACACAAAATTGATTTTTAAATATATAAAATTTAACCTGTTTTTTCATAGGCATAAATTTCAAAGTATTTGTATCCAATGTAAAAAAGAATTTTATAAATTCATTACTTTCTTCGTAAGGTTCTATAGTTCTATTCGTTTTATCATATTTTACTATCCTTATTTTAGTTATATTTACGTTTTCTGGTTCTAAATTATTTGTTATATCTATATTTGTATTATTACAGTCTATTTGTAATAATATAATATCTTCATCTTGATCTTCATCTTGATCTTCATCAGTTTTCAAATCTGTTATATTATCACATATAGGTTTAACATCTTTCATTCTATTGAAAAATACTTTATTATCCGGTTGTATATTAGTATCAAATACTTTTTTTGTAGTATCGTTAAAATAACACACAGACCAATCTGAATTTGATGGATGTAAATCATTAAACACTATTTTTTTATTATCATGTTCTTGTCTATTCATTTTATCTAAATTTATTATATTTGTTTCGGTTAAAATATTTTTATTTTTTTTATCATTATAAGTTTCTTTTATTAGCTCTTTATCATCTGTTTTAAAATAGTTATATAATAATTGTAATTCACCATAATTATAATATCTTTCATCTATAACATTGGGGGCTTTTTTATAAATTATACAATCACTGAAATATTCTTTCGTATTATCATAATACAACATTAAGAAAAGTAATAGTAAAATTAAAAATATTAATATAACTCGGATGTTTATCATTTCTTTGTTATTGTGTAAGGTAATTTATTCATAAATGGTTTTATTTTTAAACATTCATTATTATATAAAATTGTATCATTAGTTTCATCTGTTATTTTATTATTTATTACATCTAATTTACATATCTCATTATAATCCCTAGTATGACAATATTCTTGTGTAAGGTAATTTATTCCTAAATGGTTTTATTTTTAAACATTCATTATTATATAAAATTGTATTATTGGCTTCATCTGTTATTTTATTACGTATTATATCTAATTGACATACTTTACCATAATCTCTAGTATCACAATATTCTTGTGTAAGGTAATTTATTCCTAAATGGTTTTATTTTTAAACATTCATTATTATATAAAATTGTATTATTGGCTTCATCTGTTATTTTATTACGTATTATATCTAATTGACATACCGCACCATAATCTCTAGTATCACAATATTCTTGTGTATTATCTATAGCACATATTTCATCTAATTTAGTACTTAATTCTGTATTTGTAAGTTTATAATACATATACATATCTTGTTGTTTATTATCATCTTCATAATTATTTATCAAGTTATGTTTTCTATAATCATCTTCTTTAACCTTTAATTTACCAAATTCTATTTCATTTTGTTCTTTAAATTGTTCTAATTTTTCTGTATAATATTGTTGGGTGTTTTTCAATATATCTAGATCTTCTATTAATTCTTCTAATTCATAAGATACCAACTGTTCATTCAAATCATTAAATGTATTTGTTCTTTTTATTATTTCATCTTTTTTTTCAATTTTTAACTCTTCTATTTGTGATGTTGAAACTTTTATTGCTTGTTCCAATATTAATATTGTATTTTCTAATTGTGGTATTTGGGGGTTTATTTTAGATAATTCCAAAGCATTTTCACCTACATTTCTATCTAATTGTTTTATTTGACTATTTAATTCCATTATTTGATTTTGTTTTTCTTCTTTTTCTAATGTTAACTCACTTGTATCTAACGATTCATAGTTCATATCTAATTCTAATAATTGTTCAACTATACTACTTACTTCAGTTCCTTCAGTTCCTTCAGTATATGTAGAACCTGATTTTAGTAATAAATACTTTAACCATATATCGTCAGTTGTTACTGCTTTAATTTCTTCTTTTTCTGTAGTAATACGATCTTGTTCTTTTTCATTTGTAATTATATTAATGTTTAATTCTTCTACATCTAATCCTAATAATACTCGATCTTCTGTATGTTGATTTTTATCTCTTTCATAACTTGAATTCTCAGTTTCTAATTTAAGTTTTTCAGCTTCTAATGATTTTTTTGTTGCTATTTCTCCTATCATTGTTGTGTTTTTCTGTAGTTCTTCAGTTAATTTATTACTTATTCTATCTTCAAGATCTTTTACTATTCTATCTAATTCTTTATAGTCTTCAATGGTATCAATAATACGTTGTAAATTATCTACAATTAATTGCTTATTTTCTTCTTTATTTATTGTGATCTTTTCAAATGTAAATAGTTCTACTGTATAAGTATTAAAATATAAAATAGCTAATATAACTAAGATAAAGATCAATATTAAACATTCTGATTTAAACATATTTACATATTAAAAACATAAATGTCTCTTGATGATATACAATTCTTAAAATCACATAGTTTTAAACAACATTATACATTCATTATTGATTCTAAAGATCGTGATTATATTGATAATCCTTATCCTAATAATTATACTATTTATTTTACAGAACCTTTTAAAAATGTTTTTGGTTTAGAAGTTATTGATGCTTCAGTTCCTCGCACTATGTATAATGTTGATCAAAATAATAATACTTTAGTTTATTCTATAGGAAATATTGAAAATATTGAAACATTACAGTATAGTACTATAGAATTAGATATTGGTGATTTTTCATTACCACAATTAATACAATTACTTAATAAAAAATTAATTAATATTAAAATAGAAAGTTTAAGCACACCACCAGATGTTAAAAATAAAATAGCTTTTACATCTTCATATCCTTTTGTTTTAGATATGAATAAATCTACATTACGTGATACATTAGGATTTAATTTATCACAGAATGTTGATAGTGGTTTTTTTACTAAAATTACTGATCCTAATATTACTAAAGACAAAAATAAGTTTAGATATTTTATGAGTAAACCTTTTAATTCTACACATAGAATTGAAGCACCTGGGATTGTTGATCTAATTGGCGAAAAATACGTTATTCTTAATTGTCCTGAAATTGAAGAACATTCTACATTATCATTATCATATTCTAAACATAACTTAGGTTTAGCACGATTTAAATTAGGAACTTTAGGATATAATGATGAAAATATATCCATTCAAAAAACAAGTGTAAGAGAGTTTCATCCTATTGGTAAATTTTCCAGAATGACTTTAACTTTTAAAACACAATCCGGTAAATTATATGATTTTAAAGGTGCTAATCATAATATTACATTCAAAATATATTATTATCAAGCATTAACTAATATACCTTTCGATAAATCTATTTTAAATCCCAATTATAACCCTGATGTTCTAGAATATAAAATGAATCAAATTGATAAACAAGATTCAACTGATGATGAAGAATCAAGTGATGAATCTAGTGAATCTTAATGTTTATTTCTTTGATTTCTTTGGTTTCTTAACTACTTTAAAATCTTCGTTTGTTAATGTTTCTACTAATTTATTAACAAACTTTTCGTTTTTAAATTGCTCTTTATAAGTTTTCATCATTTCAATTATTTTAAAATCTTCCGATTTATTTTTAAATAAATCTACCATTTTTTCAATAATAAAAGCCTCTTTTGATGTTTTATTTTTAAAGTTTTCTGGTTTAGAACTAAAATAAAAACACCCAAATACTATAGATAAAATTGCTAAAATTGCAAAGATAATACAAACAATTATTAGTTTATCTGAAATATCCATTTTTATTATAAGTGTAGATAATAAAAAGAATTATGTTTGATGGAACTGAACTTTCACTAGTTTATGGCGATATGCAAGAACCTGAAATGCAACAACAGCAAATACATGAACCACCACAAAAAATTAAACAACAACCTTTAACCCCTCAACCCGACGCTATGTATCAACAACAACCGGAACCTGCTAGGGTTATATATAAAGAACCACAAGTTTCATTTTGGGATAAATTAGGACAAACAAAAGGTGATGTATTTAAATTATTCTTATTTGCTTTAGTTATCTTGATTGCTATAGCATTTGATCGCCTTATATTCACTTATCTTAAACAATATGTTGAAAATAATATGCTTAATGGAACGAATGAGTTTATCATTCGACTCGCATATCCTATAGGTGTTATAGTTGTAATTTGGCTATTAAAAAGTATGTAATTTGTTAATTTAATGTTATTTTTATATAATAAATATGATTGAGCCAATTTCGTTGTTAGTACAACTTATTTGGGTGTCTCTTAAGTTTTTAGCAAAACTTATAACTGGAAAATCTTACGAATATTTATTAAATAATCCGTTGATTAAATATAGTTTAGGTATTGTTATTGCTATTGTAGTAATATTATGTTTAATATTAATATTAATTAATAGTGTTAAAGGCATTTCACATATACTTAATGATCTTTTTGGTCTTGATGTCTATAAATATATCAATGTTTTAGATATTGATCTTGAAGATAATTTTAATAAATTATATTTACCAGAGTTTATTATATCGTGTATTGGTCTTGCTAGTATTATTGGTATTTTATTATATATTATATCCGCTGAAAAATATAACAATAAAACTGAAGAAACTGAAGAAACTGAAAAAACTGAAGAAACTGAAAAAACTAAAGAAAAAACTACTTCGTGGTTCTCTAAACTAGTTCCTAGTATATTAAAAACTACAGCGTCTACAGCAGGAACAGCAGCAGGAACAGTAGTAGGAACAGCAATGTTAGCGGGTTAAAAACTTTTAACTCTTACTATTACCAACAATTTTAAATTACCTAATGTTTTTATTCTTACTAATATAGAACAACAATAGAACTATTATTTAATCGTCTTAGAATTATAAAAACGAGTATGATTAAAATAATATTAATATTCTTAATTTTCTTATATGTTCTTAAAGTTGTTAGCATTGGTATATATATGTTTTATGAAATTCAATTAGCAAAAGATATCAACAAAGAAAATACTGATATTGTTGAAGAATTTAAAAAACTTATTGATATTGAGTTTATGAAAAAAGCTTTTGATATTGATAATAATTTTGATGTTAATTTTATAAATATTGTTCCTAACAACACTAAAGAAACATTTACACATACATTAATAGTTACATTAGGGCAAATAGATCCTAATCTATACGATAATATTAAAAAATATATAGCATCTGAAGATGTTAAAGCTCTTAATAATATAATTAAAACATATATGGAACATTCTAGTGAGATTGATGCTAGTTTACTTGATTATAGCGAAGATGATGCAACAGTAATTCAAAATGGTTTAACTAAAGTTGAAGGTAAGTTTTTTGTATTATTAAACTTCTTAAAAACACAAAATTATCCTATCAATATTATTGTAGATACATTATTACTTGTATGTATAATTTTTGGTTTAATATATTATATATTATTTCATAAATTATTCACGGTTATTATAATATGTTTATTCGTATTAAGTGTATTATTACTGGTATTTTATCAAAGTAATGCGTTGTTAATTATATTCACTTTGGTTGCATTTTATGTGGCATATTTTTTTAAATTATATCAAATAATTAAATATGAATGATGCAAGTATAAATACTATTAATTTTATATTTAAATTATTTTATTTTAAATTTATATTGTATATACTATATATTATAATTGCTTTAGTTATATTATTTATATTTCTTATACCAATTTTATTAATTTTTGAAGAATCTGGAGCTACTTTATACAAAACTACAAATGATAAAAATATATTAGTTTCGTTTTTAGTTAAATATAAATTAATTATGTATAATTGGTGTAATTTAGATTCTTTTAAAGAAGGCTTATCCAGCTATATTAATTATAAATTTTATACACCAGTTGTATTAATATATTATGCCTCTATGTTAATTTATTTAACAATATTAGTCGGTATATTACAGTTAATTTTAATGAGTGTTATTTCTTTATTATTAGACGTTGATCTACAAACTATATTTAAAGATGATCCGGATTTTAAAGTTCAAGGATCTATATTTTTAACTATTGTTTTAGTATTATATTTGTTATGGATATCTATTTACACTGCTTTTTATACTTTTATTTTACAACATGTTAAAACTTCTTTTAAATATAATAATAATATTAATGAGTTCTTAAATGAAACTGTTAATAATACTAATATATTTCCTATTTCTAAAAAGAAAAATAAAGAAGAACTGTTTGATGATATTATTTATAGAAGATTCGAACCAATCCTAGTAATGCAAGAATATTATACTGATCTTGAAAGCTATCAATTTAAAGATTCTAATGAACGTGCTACGTTTATAGTTTTATATGTTATCTTAGAATATGTTAAGTATATTAATAGCATTGTAGATAGTGGAGATTATCGTGATAAAGTTAAACATTATTTGTTAAATCCACTTGATAATAAAGAT
>ERZ807291.4774-NODE-4774-length-17628-cov-9.545667_pt1 | contig 17628 bp, 20 predicted proteins | sample MGYA00521257_ERZ807291 | MGnify/ENA primary metagenome ERZ807291 (study PRJEB31413, sample SAMN03169783) | marine metagenome | biome: Marine; feature: Water; material: Subsurface seawater | place: North Sea | collected 2011-04-28 | depth 1 m m ... | reverse complement strand
TTCAGCAGCTGCAGTTTTCTTTTCAGCAGCTGCAGTTTTCTTTTCAGCAGCTGCAATTGCTTTTTTCTCTGCAGCAGTTAGTTTCTTGTCTGTGACAACATTATTAGTAGTCTCTTTTTTACAAGTAACAGTTACTTCTTCGCTTACATCAACATCAACATCAACATCTTTGCCAGAAACTTTTTTAGAAGATTTTTTATTTGATTTTTTAGTCTTAGCAGAATCTAGTTTTGAAAAATATGACTCAGCTTTCTTAATAATGGTTGCACGATCTTTATTATAAGTTTCAAGTTGACCATTAAGTACGGTCATTTGTGATGATACTTGACACCATTCTTCTTGACAAGTAGTTATATTTTTTGCATCACTTGCTGTAGTTTTTGTTTTCTTATTAATAATCGATTCGATCTTTTTAATAATCGTATTCTTTTCACTTTGAAGAGTTTGAATACTGTCTTTAAGTTTATCAATCTTATTGGAACTTTTAATCCATTCTTCTTTAATACATGCGATATCATCAACTGAACTTGTATTATTAAAAACTGTAACGCATATATTATTAAGTTCTGTCAAATTTTCTAGTGATTTTTGACAGTTGCTAATGAATTCATTCTTTAGTTCAGAATATTCATCTGTTATAGCATTTACCTTATTTGTAGTAGACATTAATTAAAAGCCAAATAGTCTAGGAATTAACTAAATCAATTTTTATTGGTACAGTATATCAGCGTATATAATATACTATATTAGACTACTATATGTATATTATTGTAGATTTTGTTCGGTTAATTATAAAATATATTAAATATATAAGTTTAATGGAAAGAGTATATATCGATGGAATATTTGATTTATTTCATAGAGGTCATATCGAATCATTAAAACAAGCAAAGAATATTAGAAAAAATGTATATCTTGTTGTAGGAGTGATATCGGATCGTGATGCAAACAATTATAAAAGAATGCCTATAATAAATGAAGATGATAGAGCTGAATTATTACGAAATGTTAATATAGTTGATGAAGTAATAACAAATGCGCCATTAGTTGTTACAAAAGAATTTGTAGAATTAAATAATATTGATTTAGTAGTCCATGGTTTTAGTGACAATGAAGATTGGGATAAACAGAAAGATTTTTTTGAATATTTAATAAATGAAAATAAGTTTGAAAAAATAGACTATTATAATAAAACTTCTACAACCGATATTATTAATCGTATCAAAACCGAATACTAATTATATTTTATTATTATTAATGTTTTGTGTTGCTTTATGCCAACAAGTTTCACATAATTCACTATCATATGCAAAATAGTTAATTTTCTTTCTATAGTTATATAATCGTTGACTACATCTAAAACATTCATTACTTCTTTTTTGAATAGGTATAATAGAATCATATGTAGATTCATCAATATCTTCACAATCATCTAATTGCATAATATTTGAAAAAGATACTGTTTTCTTTTTAAGGTTCGATGCATATTCTTTCTGGTTATAATATATAAGATAATCAAATATATATGTACTGACAAACCATAGTGTTCCACAAATAACTATAATACATGCAATAATTGTTATAACTGTCATATATATCTACTATTATTAAATAGATATAATAAATCAATTTTTTAAAAATAAAACACGCAGTGCGATTATGACAATCATTAGCTTTTCGCCGAAGACGAATGTATATACTTTTTGCGTAGCAAATGAACTATTGCATCATTTAACTACGTTATTTCTACGAAATTTATCGGCTCTACTATATAAAAATTGAAATATCATCAGTAAATGATGTAATAATAAGTTGTCATGTCCGTATTTACAGATCATAGCCATATAAGTACATTAGTACAAACCCCCGTACCCGAACAAGTACAAGTACCAGTACCCGAACAAGTAGTAATACATTGTTCAAATAGAAATACTAAAATAATAAATTTGCCTAGTAGATCTAATCAAGACAGAGGAGCTCAAATTACCACTTTAACTGAAGGTGGTATAGTCACAATTACATGTGTTGCTGATGGACATGGAATTCAAGGTCAAAAATTCGCAGATGTTTGTATAAATATATTTCAAGCAAGTGTTCCAGAGTCTGATTGGAATGAAGACGATCTAACAGATGTATTGAAACTTTTAGTTAGTAAGATCGAAGAAGAATGTATTTCAACATTATCACAATGTTATGGTGGTTCAACACTGTCTATTTATGTTGACAGAGAATCTAGAGATACATGGGTAACTAATCTCGCTGATTCAGATGTAACAATATTTGATACAGATACGCAAACATATGAAGTGTTATCAAAGGATCACAGTCCGTCAAACATCAATGAATTTGAAAGAATAATGGAATCTCGACCAGAAACAATCTTTGAATATGATAAAAGAATTAAACAGGGCCCTACTATTCCTATTTATAAACAAGTAGATGAAAAATGGACCAAGCCTGTTATTGTTTCTACAAATATATATACAAAAAATGTTGAAGGACAAATTGCAACATACATAGGAAATGGCAATAATGACAAATTAGCAATGACAAGATCAATCGGCGATTTTAAGTTTAAAAGAAACTATGGTTTAATTTCCGAACCAAGTATTTCTAAATACCCGCCATTAACTGAAAATCAAGTTGTTGTAATTGCAACGGATGGTTTGTGGGACAGCTGGAGATACACGCAGTTGTTAGAATATCTTTCACGCGATGATTATTCTGATATTTCCGAGAAACATGGCGTACTCTCACGAAGCTTATTTGGAAATTCTGTTGACGATACTTTCGCATATATCATTAGTGGAAAACCTTAATTTATGAAAATTGATCGAACTATATATTTCTGTTCAAACCTCAGTTAGCTAAATAAAAAATTGATTCAATTCTATAATAATATATTAAAAATAACATATTAATATGTTATTTTTAAAATATCCAAATATAGAATTTAATTTTAAAAACAAAAAAATAGCAGGTTTTGACTTAGATTATACATTAATTAAACCAAAATCTGGAAAAAAGTTTCCTGTTGATTCAAATGATTGGATGTGGTTATTTCCAGAAGTTAAAGATATTTTAATCGAAATAGCTAAAAAGGATACACATATCATAACTATATTTACAAATCAATTAGGATTAGCAAATGGTAAGACTACTATTGATGAATTAAAAGAAAAGTATAAACAAATCCATGAGTCTCTTAATATTCAATTGGTCTTTTTAGTATCAGATAAAGATGATATATTTAGAAAACCTCGAATTGGTCTATGGGAATTTCTTAAAAAGAAAGGAATAGACAATAATCATTCATATTATGTTGGTGATGCAGCAGGTAGATTAAAAGATGGATTATATAAAAAGGATCATAGTGATAGTGATAGAAAATTTGCTTATAATATAGGAATAGACTTTTATAGTCCTGAAGTATTTTTCCTTTCTAATATGGATAAAGAAAAAGAAAGAGAATGGCAATATCAAGGTTATTTATTAGATTATGATAATAAACAAAAACTAAAATATGAAAAAATTAAACATACACTAAAATTAAATACAGATAAACAAAATATAATATTAATTACTGGATTACCAGGATCAGGGAAGACTTACTTGTCAAAGAAATTAGAAGATAAATATAAATATGAGTATTTAAGTAAAGATAAATATAATGGTATATCATCTAAATTATTAATAAATAAATTAAAGAATCTTATATCTGATGGAAAAAGTGTAATAATAGAAGGATTAATGTATACAAATGACCAACGAGAACAATATTTAGATATTGCAAAAGATTACAACAAGTATATAATAATAATGAAGACTGATATGAATTTGGCATTCCATTTGAATACTTTAAGATTTCTAAATGATAACGGAAAACTTATTCCAAAAGTTGTATATCATACTTATAATAAATACTTTGAAGAACCAAATATTAGCAAGTATGATAAAACATTTGAATATCATCCTAAAATAAACAAAGAAATAAACAAGTACTTTTTGTCTTAAAAAACTAATAAATATAATAGTAATGAATAGATTCTTAATAAGAGAAATTTATAATTACTCTAATAAAATAGAAAAACAAATTAAACTAAAAACATTACTCAATTATAATTTTAATAATTTTAAAGTAAATAATTCATTTAAAATTGGCTTCAAAGAAGATTTACTGACTAGATTAGCTAAAAGAACAACTGAATTAGAAACATTACCATATGGATTATCTGCAATGCCATCAATAAATACATTATCAAGTTGGTATATCAAATCATTTGAAGAATTATATCAATTTGATAATTATAATGATAATAAACAAATGAATATAGTACTACAAAACATATATACAAGACACACAGATACTACAGAAAAAATAACTGATGGATTTAAAGAATTAAATATTAATCTATCTAATAGATACAAAGAAGATGTTTTTGAATATTTAAAAAAATACGGACATTTACCGTGTGGTAGTTTTGATACATTGAATATATCATTAGACACATTCTATACTAATAGATTAAGTGTTAGACTTTTAATTGATCAATATTTACAACATGAATACACAGGGTCTAATCATGTTGGAATTATAAATAAAAAAACATCACCAATTGAAGTTATACAAGATGCTATAAATGATGCAACTCATATTTGCCAAATGACTTATGGACATTCTCCAGAAGTAATAATAGAAAAAGTTACTAATCCGGAAATTTGCTATATACCATCTTACCTTTACTATGTAATGTTTGAAATAATTAAAAATGGATTAAGAGCAAGTGTAGAAAATAATCAAGATACATTAAATATTGTTATTTCTGGTACCGAAGATGTAATTATTAAGATATCTGATAAAGGAAAGGGAATTCCCTATTCAGATTTAGATAAAATATGGTATTATTCATATACAACAGTCGAAAAGAATTATTATAATAATGTAAATGAAATACAACAATCGGAATGTCCAATGTCAGGATTTGGTCTAGGGTTATCTATTAGCCGATCTATTATAAATTTTTTAGGAGGCGATATTAGATTAATGTCTATGGAAAATTACGGTACAGATGTTTATATATCAATACCAAAAGAATAAAAATTGATAGATTTTGATAATATTTAAAATAATCATTATTAATGTATATTTTAGAGATTAAGATTGATGATGAAACAAGTGATATTGTTAAGGAGTATTATAAACACCTTGAAACTAGAGAATCTTCTGATAGTGGCGTAGATTTAGTAGCAGTAGATGACATTAGTATTAATTCACTGGAAGTGGCAACAATTGATTTTAAAATTAAATGCCAAATGATTAACCTATCAACTGAAGGTGAATTAGATGGTTCTAAATATTATCCTTATTATTTATATCCTAGGTCAAGTATTTCAAAAACTCCATTAGGAATGGCAAATAGTATTGGTATTATTGATAAAGATTATAGAGGTAATATTATGGCAAAAGTTAGAAATTATTCAATTAATTCCAGTTATAATATAGTTTCTGGTGATAGATTATTTCAAATTTGTGCACCAGATTTATCACCTATTAAAATTAAAATTGTATCAACACTAACAGAAACATCTCGTGGGGAAGGTGGTTTTGGATCAACCGGTAAAACATTTCAACATATTTAATGTGAAAACATATACATAATATAAGTTATAAATAATATATAATTGCCAGGACCAAATTCTTTTAAATTTAATAACTTCTTTTTAATTTCAACAAGATTATTTTTTCCATTAACATGATTAATTTTATAAGGGAATAACTTTCTATAAGATTGGTATGATAATTTATAGATTAATAAAAATATTTTGCCTATGCATGTGTTATAATATTTTTCTTGTTTTAGTATTCTAACTTTTTCTTTATAAAAATTATCATCCTTATTTTTTTCATAAGATTGTATTGCCTCATTCATACCAAATACCGCTCCAAAAACAAATGTAACAATAAAAATTATTATTAACAATGTCAAATTTAAATTAAATGATTGTGTATTATATGAATTTATTACTTTATTAATTACAAGTAACATTAAGGGTAAATTAGTTACATTATCTGAAACAGAATCTAATATCATACCTAATGTTGAACCTTGATTATATTTTCGTGCCATTCTACCATCAATTGTATCCATTAAATATCCCAATAAATAAAATATATAACAATAAGTCATATTATTCTTATAAAAACAATATATACCAATTATTGTAAATATAGTAGAAAGTAATGTTACATCATTTGGTTTCAAGCCCATATTATGCAATGGTTCTATTAATAAATCCGATAGAGGAAAGAATAGGTGAATATCAGCAAGTGATTCTTGTTCATTATCATTTCCATATTTATCTAATTTTTTTTGTTCCATATAAAATAATCTTAGATTTTATTTTTCAATTAGAAAATTCTTTCGAATTCGTGTTTTGTATCACCTTTTATAGGATCTATAACAGTAAATGCATCTTTAACCATTTGTTTTTTAACATCTCCATCACGTTTATCTTTAAATCCAATATCAGGTCCTTTATTAATTTCCATCAAAGTACAATTTAAATTTTCATCTGGTGCTATATCAGCACCAAATATTTGGAATCTCAAATGTTTATCTAGTTTATTATTTGAACATATTTTTTTTGATAATGCTATCATGGTTGCTTTCATTTTCGTTCTAACTTCTTTATCAAATTTATTAGCTTTAACTTTACCTAGATGGTTTCTAAAATCTTTAAGTGTAAGTGGATTTTCATCATATACTTTTCTATCTATATAACCAGTAGTAATAGTTTTCTTAAAATCCATACTATTTTTTTCAAAAAATTTAGGTGTATAATACATAAATCCATCTCTATATATCCATGCTTTAATATTACCTTTATGACATACTACAAGTAAGTAATATCTAATATTTATTTTTCTACCTGATATAATATAAGGATTTTCTAAAAAATCTTGAACAATATTAAAACCATCGCCTACTGAATTTAAAATAGTGCTTAAATCGTTAGATAATTTTAAACCTTCTTGTCTTTGTTTATAATTTTTAAGAATAAATTTACATCCTTTATTTTCTGATTTTTGTTTTTTATAAAAAGTCTTAAATTTATTTCTTTCGTCTCTGCTAGATAAAATAAATGTTTCAGGCATAATATAATGAGCATAGTTACCCCACTCTTCTTTTAGTAAACTCCATAATCCAGATTTAGAAGCAATCCAATCACAACCATCAATCATAAATATTTTTTTACCTGTTTTTAAATTATTAAATGCTTTAATATTTGCTTCACATCTAGTGTATCCACATGGAAGATAATAATCCCATGTATCATCACCAACTTTATTCATTTTCCGTTGTTCTAAAGCATACTTTACAGCTTTTGGTAAATTATCACAAGAAGCTTTGTAGCTACCAAAGTGTTCAAATTTATCATTAAAACAAAGATATAGAATTACAAGTACTATACCAATATTAATTAAAGTTTCTTTATTCAATGATCCGATATTCATTAAGTATATTTAGATTAAATTTTATAAAGAAATTTAAATATATTTTCAACTAATAATATTCTTAAATTCTTTATAAATAAATTACTATGATTATCTTAAAACAAAAGTATCTAACAATGTGATTCCATAAACATATTTAGTTGATTTATATATTCATGTTGATTATCTTCACCTAATTCAATATTGCCATTAAAATTAATTATATTATCTTTTTCATTTTCGTGTAACCATTCATGATGTAGTTGATGACAATGGGTTAGATATTCCAAAGGAATACTTGATTCACCATTTCTATTTCTCTTCTTAATACGATCAAAACAAATATTTGGTTCAGTATTTATATATATAATAGAATCAACATTTGTTTTTTCTTTGAATGTATCAAACCAATAATTATAACTTTGCCATTCAATTTCATTTATATATCCCTGTTGATATAACATTTTTGCAAAAACAAATTTATCAGTATAAATAGATCTTTCACAAATAATAATTTCATTTGATTTATCATCTATTGCATTTAATAGTTTGCGTAATCTGGTAATGTATGCTAGTATTTGAAATGAAAATGAATATTTTTCTTTATTTTCATAAAATAGTTCTAATATAGTTTTATCACCATCTCTAACATTATTCCATTCTGCTACAGGTTCATCTACAAAGAATACTTTTTTATTATCTTTAAAATATTCTCGTAGAATTTCGAGTACTGTTGATTTACCGGAGCCGATATTTCCTTCAATAGAAACAATCATTACTGCTATAAGATTATGATAAATCGTTATTATTAATCAATTTTTATTGCAAGTTGTATAGTATTACATTCGCCTTCGGCGAAAACACTAAATGTTAATCGCTTTCTTCATTTTTCTTTGAACAATTAAGAATACTATGCAAAGTTTCGATATATAAATATTGAATTATAAATAATTACATTGTAATATATACAATAATAATGGGAAAACATACAAAAACCAATAGAATTATGATTGTTGATACTGAATATGATACAACACCAAAAAGATTACTTTCTATTGCATATATTATTTATGAAAATAATAAACTTGTAAAAGAAGTAGTAAAATACGTAAAGTATCCTGAAAATATTTTTAAAGTAAATGAAGATGGAGAAGCATTTAAATATCATAAATTAACACATACTTACCTTCAAGAAAATGGTGAAAGTATTGAAACAGTAATTAATACTTTTAATAATGATTTAACTGACATCGACTTAATTGTAGGACAAAACATTCTATCTGCAGACATTCAAGTAATTCGAAAAGAAGCAATAGGTGTATCTTTATGGTATGGAAAAATTAGAGAGAAAATACAAAAAATACAAATACATGATACAATGTATGCTTTTAGATTAAAAGTACCTGAAGAAAGAGCATCATTAGATAATATTTACAAGTACTTATTTAATGAAGAAATGGAAAATCATCATGATGCAATGGATGATTGTAAAAATACATATAAATGTTATCAAAAAATGATTGATACTGAGTATACATTTACAGATCAAATAATTAAATTTACTGAAAATATTTTTGATGAATTAACCAAAATTTGTAAAAAATGTGATATATGTGAAGCAAAATTATTGGATAATAATATATACAAATTTATAAGTAAAACAAATAGATTTGAAGAAAATGGTAAAAGTTATATAATTTGTAATAATATTTTAAAAGAAAAACAAGAAATATGTAAAAAATGTTTTAATCACCATGAAGTAATGATTATTGATAATAATACAACAGGTTTAATTGATATTATAAAATTCAAAGATTATCAATGTATTATTGATAATTTCTTTGAAGTATTAGGTGATAAAGAAAATACAATATACTTAAAATCTAATTATGCAGATAAAGATGATATTAAAAAATTAGGAGGAAGATGGAATGCTCAAAAAAAGGTATGGTATTTTACATATACTAAATCTACAACAAATAGATTAGATAAATTTAGTAAATGGATAGAAAAATCAACTGATGTATAATTTTAATTATATTAAATATTTCATAACAAACATAAGCATTGCTAAAATAAACCCTCTCAGTATTAGAGAAGGCATTGGTGTATCATATTTATCTATAATTGGTAGTAATGCTACTAATAATTTATTTATTTTTTTATGAGCTAATAATGAAAATAATAAAATCATTATTAAATATTCTTTTGAATTTACTAATAACCGTTTATGCCAAGGTATTTTTGAAACTACATTAGATTGTTCCTTTTGTAAGGGATCTTCTTTGCGAACTATATTATTTGTAATATTAGGATTATATTCTGCATGTTGTGGTCGAGATTGATATGATTGATATTGTTGTTTATGAAATTGTTGTTCAGGCATTTGTTGTTGATGCATTTGTTGTTGATGCATTTGTTGTTGAGGTTGTTGTTCTTGAGAAATTTGTTGTTGAGATTTATGTTGTACTTTTTCTTCGTTATGATTAAATGGTTGATAATTAATATTACCATTCATTAATTCTTTGGTAGAATTTGTATTATTTAAATTTTCTATATTATTTTCAACATTTCTAACTAAATTATTTACGTTTGGATTATATTGAGTTTGTAAAGAATTTATAGGAGTAGCCATTTCATAATTATGATTATTCATTATAAAATGGTTAGAAAAAATTTTAAATATAATCTAAATATTTTATACTTTGTTGTTTAAATATTCGTTCCAAGCATATTCCAAAACTTTATACTTATTTTTAATAATATTTCTATTTAAATTATCCTTTTCTTCACTAACCCATTCTGATTTTAATTCGAAATTTTTTAAACTTTTTGATAATTCGACAATTTTTTTAACTTCGTCTAATGTAATATTTCCTCTATACTGATCTGATTTCATACTGAAGAATACGGCGTATTCAATTTTGTCAGAAATAAGTTTTTCGGAAAGAACTGTTCCGTATTCACTTTTTAGATACCAAATATTAAGATTATGATTTAGAAACATTAAATCCTTCTTTTGAAAGTATTCTTCTTCAAATAAATTCTTACAGTAAACATCCATATCACCTCGTACAACCTCTTCTCTAAATTCACCATCCTCGTATATTACAACTTTTGTATTTACTCTTGAATCAATAATTTCAAATAAATCATCCTTTGATATATCTGAAAAAGTCATACTTTTTTCTTTGTCATTTGGAATATATGTTTTCAAAATAATAACATTTCCATATATTTTTTCACCTTCTAGATTTAACATAGATGCAAATTGATTTTCATTTTCTTTAGTTCTAAATTTACTGGTTCTAATATCTAAAAACATCATCTCGTAAAAATATTCAGGTTTATCATAAAAAACTTGAGTGACTGCATTTCGATCATCTGATTCATATTTATTAACATCTAAATTAGTACTAACTGTTTCAATAAAACTATCAGGTGATGTTTGTTCGACTTTATTAAACTCTCCATTAACAAGTTTTGTAGTATATCCTGGATTATTATAATCAAATGATTCAATCTCATTTGGACCAATAATAATAACATCAAAATTTGAAGTATTTTCAAACTTAATATCATTAATACATTCGGGGTTTAAATTAGTTTCCATATAACACAATTATAATTTTATTTTTAAGTTAATTTAATATTGGGATAATGACCATTTAGTATCGCGACTACATTTAACGTAGTATCCATTAAATGGTTTCAAGTAATTTAAACTTGAAAATTGCGGTATTCCAGAATTATATATTTCATTATTATGTTTAATTTCTAATATATCTAACGTAATTAATTCTGTTATATTAATATTTTTATAGAAAGGACATGATATTAAATTCCAACCTTCATTTAAATTAAAAGTATATTCGTGTATTTCATATCCATTTATATCAATTAAAATATTATCAGATGAGTTAACCCAGTAACCACTATTAATTTCTAATATTTTTAAATTATTAATAGGCAAGTTACTATTATATGTATAATTTGTATTTTTTATAATAAGAATATTTTTATTATTTTTAAGACTGTTAATTGCACTTGTATGTTCTACTTGTTCAAGTGGAAAAGATACTAAATTCCATCCTTTATTTAGACTCAAAGTATGATTAATTAAATTAATATTCTTAGTTAGTTCTAAAAATCTATCAATATCAGGTACCCCATACCCATAAAAGTTATTTAACTTATTATTTAATGATGATGACTCATAAATACTATTTATTAACTGATTTTTCGTTATATATTTTCGTAATGATATACATATTGTGCATATACCAGTTATAATTGAACAATGATCAATTATATTAATATTATTAATTATTATATTAGGTACAACTATTTTGGGTGTAAAGTTATTAATAGTATTTGTAAAACTATTAGTATTACCTACAAGTATAATATCTTTTGCATCACCTGGTAAATTAATTAGATTATTTATTCTATTATATCCTGGTGCAAATATAAATGTATTAGGCATCTCATTAATAAGATTATCTAATTCTTCTTTTTTAATAATCATATCATTTGAAGTAAATGAATAATTTAATGAAATATTAATAATATCTACATTATTTTCTTTACCCCATTTAATTGCATTAATCATATTATCAACTTCATTAATAGTTTCTCTTGGGGTCCATTCAGATTCAGCAAAATAATAAGTAGCATTTGGTGCAAATTGATAAATAGTTAAAAATACATTTGTACCTAATTTAGTATCATTATTTTCACCAAATGTGATTAACCCATTATCATTAGTAAAATTTTTATAATTATTAGTTATATCAATCCCTTTTTCAGCTAATATACTTTTATTAAACCCTGTATCGATAATAAGAATTTTGATACCATTCGTTGAATATGTAGTAGGTATCTTAATTAAACTTTTAAATGTATCAAAATTATAATTATTATCATCTGGTAATTCCCATTTTATTTCTTTTTCAATCGGAAATACGATATCAAGTCCAAAAGGATTATAATAATCAGCTTTATTATAATTAACACTATATCCAATATCTTCTAAAAAACCAATTGATACGCGACTTAATGGCGAAACATTACTTAACCATCCTGTCATTAATTCATCTTTAAGTCCAGGATATTTAATATTATCAATATATCTATTATTAGTAGATACCCAAGAATTATTAATAAATAAGTTGCCTTCCTCTGGATGAGCTCCTTCAGTACCTGATCCTCCATTATCTTCAATCGGAATACCTACAAAATATTCATTATCAAAATATTTTTTATAATTATATAAAGCATTTTTTCCAATATAATATTTTCGTTCGACCATATCTGATTCTACAAAATATGTTGTAGGGGCATTGGTACCAAACCAAAATGTACCAATTCCAAGAACATGTCCAAATTCATGAACGATAGTACTATATATTATATTTATATTGAAATTAATAGCATGTAAAAATTGTAAATTTAAGGCAATCATTGCATCAGTTGTAAATTTTCGCCCAAATTCATTACCAATTATTTTTAATGGCATTGCATAGCCAAGTAATTGCTGTTCTAATATTTGTAAATAAATTGTAACATTCATTTTATTTTTTAATGGACAAACTGTAATAACTTGTTCCCATTTTGATAATGCAGTATTTAAAGCGTCGTATATGTTCTGATGTATATTTAAATTTGTTTGATTAACTATAGAATAATTAAAATACTTATTATTCATACTTATTTTTAATTAGATTAATTTTTAAAATAGGAGTCTAAATTACTATGTGTATAATAATTAATTAAGTAATTTTAAATCAACTAATTTATTAAATACATTTGATATCTTTTCTTTTTCTAAAATTAAAACAGGATTTTGTGTAAAGTATTTATTCTTATTTGCAGAATCACTTGGAATAAAATCTTCTTTAGATACCATATATAAATATCGCGCTTTCTTCATTTTATTGACATTTCCTTTATTAATTGAAATAACTTTTTTATTTTTAAAACTATAATCAATTTCATCATCTTTAATTGGGAAACTATTAATTAGTGATAAAACAGGATCAATATATGCATATATGGGCTTATTTTTTGGGAATATTTTAGAACCTATATTATATGGTTCATTTAGACTAATCCACAAACCTTTTCCTTTTATTTTATTATCAGCATGTAATTTTAAAATATTGCTAATTTCATTAATATTTGTTTTTGTATATCCAATTTTAGTATAACTTTCTTCAAATAATTTTTTTTTATTCAAATGAAATTTATAATCTAAAAATTGAACAGGAAATGTTCCATTTATGATCTCTTCACGATGATTTAATAAATTATGTTTAATTGTCTCTTTAACTTCATCTTTTAAATTATTATCTAAAATGAATTTATTAGATACATCAAATTGTACTTTTTTAGATAGTAAACGATAATGGTGATTTTTACCAATTAGTATTGATTTTTTTTTACTAGTTATAGAATCATATACATTTTTTATCATATTGTCTTCCCAGTATTTCGTCATTTTTTTATCGACATCTTTAAATTTATCATTCTTGTTATTCTTAAGACTTGAATACATCTTAAACATTTTTGTCATTTCATCACTGGTTAATATTTCATTATTGATAACATCCAAATCAATTAAATTATACTTAGCTGTTGTATTACACAATTTATTTAAATTTGCTTTATCGTCTTGATTTAATCCAATTATATGACAAATAATTTTATTCTCATTTAATCTTTCCATTTAGATATTAATTATTATAAGAAAATCATTTTTAAATTTTTATTAAAATTTAAAAATAACAATTGTTATTTAATTAATATCTAAATTATAAAAACATTTTAACATTTTAGATTCAGATGTCATTTCTAAATAAATGAAATCATCTTTGTAAATACTAGTATTTGTGCTTAAATCAACCTTAATATTATGTTGTACTATGGGATTATTAATACTAATAATTGTTATTTCAATGTTAGTGTATTTATCTAAATTTATACGATCTGTTAAATCAATTAACATATCGCTTTTAGTATTTTTAATTTTTCTAATTTTTTTAAACTTTTTTTTATTAGAAATAATTTTCATGTCAAAAATAAAAAATTCTTCGGATTGGTCAATATTGGCATATGAATACTTTGAATTACTTTTGGTTTTGTTTATTTGGGGTGCAAATGAATAGGACATTTAGATGCTATATTATATATAAAGAATTTAATTTTAAATCAGAATGTTATCAATTATACTATCAGTTTTTAATTTGGAGGTGATACAAACATTGTATTAAAGTCAACACCTATAAAATAACAAGTACAAATTGCATTTCCATTATTATTTTGTGAAAATTCAATATAAAAAGTATCATTTTTTTGTGTAAAATTTGACGAGTCATGGTTAATAACACCCGTCATTGAATAATTTGTATTTGTAAATGGCAATTCAGTTACATATATATTAAAACTCCTAATATTATTATATACAATATTATCATCGATATCAACAATATATGAATATTTATTGTTCTCAATTTTATTAAACTTTTGTAATGTCCCATCTTCTAAACATAATTCAAGAGAAAATAAATAATTTTTCTTTGGGGTTGCGGGATCGGAAAAACTATAACACGATTTTGTATAATTAATAGGAATAGGCTGGGTCTCAGATATTAAATTTCTAACAGACATATCGCTTTATTAAATATACTATTATTTTATTTTTAAGGTTAAACTTATAATAAAATTTTTAAATACTTTTATATATAAAATATTTACTAATATATTATATCATATGTTAGCTAGAATTGAAATTTCTAAAAATAGTAATATTAAATATGAATTCGATGAAACAAATAATTCACTTGTTCTTGATAGAATATTACCTAATTCGAATGTGTTCCCATATAATTATGGATACATTCCAAATACTTTAGCACCAGACGGAGACCCTGTCGATATTATATTATTATCATCACATCAGCTAATTCCAGGATGTATTATTAAAATTAGAATTATTGGCGGAATTGAAACATCAGATGAACAAGGACAAGATGATAAAATTATATGTGTATTAGATGAAAAAGTAGATAAAGAAAATAATCATATTAAAGATATAGATGATGTTACAGAAACAATGTTAACTAACATCATATATTTTTTAAGCCATTATAAAGATAATGATGCTAATAAATTTATTAATATTGGTAAAGTATACAATAAAGAAAAAGCGATACAATTTGTTAACAATTACAAAAACTAGTTTGATAATATATCTTTTAATTTTAATTCATCGCCAGGATTTGTAATTCCTAATATTTTATTTCTTATATAAAAATACTTTAAATTTATCAAGTTTCTATAAACTAAATTGTTTAAATGATCGGTTAATAATGATTCTATTTTCTCATCATCTTTATTTTCTGTTTTAAATTTATCGTTTAAAATATACAAATGTTCAAGTGCTTCTAATTGTAAACCTAAAAAATTAACATTTGATAGTTTATCTAAAAGTTCTGGATTTTTTTTCTTACTTATATTTAATCTCTCTTCTAAATGTACAACGTTGTCACCATCAATTGTTATTATTCCTCTATTTACATTACCTTCTTCAGGTAAAGTATCACTAACTAAAAGACCAGCAATAATATTACTTGATGATTCACAAAGTAGATTAAATCCGTTATAAAAAGTATCTTCACCATAAATATCATCACCGTTTATAATAATATATTTAGAAGACTTTGTTTTTTTAGCAATTGGAAACAAACTTGCAACTGCATCGCCTGTTCCCCATGGTCTAATTCTTTGTTCATCATAACTTTGTTGAATATAAATAACAGGGATATCCTTGTATCTATCTTGGAAAATATCTACGAATAACTTTTCAGTTTTACTATTTGTAATAAATATAATTCTATCAAATGCATTTTTAATAGCTTGATTCACTGAATACTCAATTAATGTTTCATTATTAGGTCCAACTATAGCCATTTGTTTTGGATTACCACCAAATCGCGAAGACATTCCCGCAACCATTACAACTAAAGATGTCATATTATATGTTTAAATTATATCTTAACTCTTAAAGTGCTTTTTAAATACATAATATCTAATAATATATAATGAGATACCAAATTATATACCAAGAAGGTTGTGGTGGCAAAGAACAAAATCAATTAAGAACAATTAATAGACGACTACCGGTTATAAATTATAATATAAATATATTAAAATTAAAAAATGATATAATTATGTTAAAACCATTAAATCATATTAAACCAGAAGATGAAGATTATTTAAATAATTTAGAATTAGAATATCCAAATATATTAGATAGAATAAACAGAATTACTATAATTAAAACAACTATAAATGATTATATTAAATTAAATAAAGCTCGTATAACAACTGAACTTGTTAATAAATCAAATGATTTAGAAATTGAGTACAACGAACACTTCTTGGTAATTAAAACATATTATGAAAAATTTAAATTATTAGTAGATAAAATTGAACATTTATTACAATTACATGGTTCTGAAGCTTCATCATTACAAGATATAGCAGACGATTTCGGCGAGTTAAAAAGTTCTACAGGACCATCTATAGGACCATCTGTAGGATCAGATGATGAGTATGATTTTATGTAATTAATGTATTGTAAATCCACCCGAATTTAAACAGAAATTAGAAAATTCTACTATTAATTCATAATTACAATTATATCCTGTACCTGTATTCGTTTTATCAAAATCATTTTTAAATTTATTAAAAGTTTCATCTGTAAAACTAAGTTTTAATTTATTACTAATTTGTTGTGCTTGTTCTTTTGATATTATATTACCATCATTATAATATCCTGCCTTTTTTTCCGAATCATTTAATGTATCTTGGCATATATATTCTACAAATGCCCATAATGGTCTCCAGTACCAAACATTGGCACGGAAATAACCATGTTCTTCATTATCCGTTATTGGATCAAGTGCGTATAAATCAAACCCCATTAAATTATTAAATTAATTGATATTAATGGCATTTATATTCAATTATTTAATTCCATAAAGATTTTTAGTAATTAAAACAAAATTTAAGCTCTGATGTTGTAAAATATTTAATAGAGGAAACTAATATAGAAATAGATATATGCAGTG
>ERZ807291.4769-NODE-4769-length-17650-cov-8.418869_pt1 | contig 17650 bp, 14 predicted proteins | sample MGYA00521257_ERZ807291 | MGnify/ENA primary metagenome ERZ807291 (study PRJEB31413, sample SAMN03169783) | marine metagenome | biome: Marine; feature: Water; material: Subsurface seawater | place: North Sea | collected 2011-04-28 | depth 1 m m ... | reverse complement strand
CGACTGGTTTACACCCAGTAGGTCACAGGTTCGAATCCTGTGCCGTCCACCATTTATTTACCCTCTCTAATTAGAAAATGCGTCACGTAATATCCGTCCTTGTCGAAAACAAGTTTGGTGTTTTAGCCAGGATTGCCGGACTTTTTAGCGGGCGTGGCTTTAATATCGACACCCTTAATGTAGGACCTACTCATGAGGATGGAAGGTCTAGAATTACGGTCACTTTGAATGGTGACGAGAAAGCCTTAGATCAATGCATCAAGCAATTGGACAAATTAATTGATGTCATCAAGGTAGAAAACTTTGTGGGAGACGAAGGAGTAGGGCGTGAATTGGTTCTCGTGAAGGTTGACGCTGATTCCGAAACCCGTTCTGAAATCACTCAAATTTGTGATGTCTTTAGAGGGAAGATTATTGATGTCGCCCCGCAAAGCCTCATTATTGAAGCAACTGGCAATGAGAATAAAATTAAAGCCTTCTTGCAACTCCTTGAATCTTTCGGCGTTCAGGAACTAGCCCGTACTGGCACTGTTTCTCTACGCCGTGGTGCTCATGAAGCCTGATTCAGTGCCTCGATCTATTTCATACAACAACTAACCCAAAATTACCCAACTGGCTATGCCTGCAAAAGTATACACAAAAAAAGAGGCCAAGATCGGTCCCATTAAAAAGAAAACGCTTGCCGTTATTGGCTATGGATCTCAAGGGCATGCTCATGCTCTTAATCTCAAAGACAGCGGTTGTAATGTCATTATCGGACTTTACAAAGGAAGTAAATCTATCCGAGTGGCCAAGAGGCATGGTTTTGAAGTATTCGAGGTAGCAGAAGCAGTGCAGAAAGCAGATGTTATTATGATCGGTGTGCCTGACATGAAACAAGCTGAGGTATATGAAACTGAAATCAAGCCGAACTTAACCAAAGGTAAAACCCTTTTGTTCACGCATGGTTTCGCGATCCACTTCGATCTGATCAAGCCACCTCGCGGGGTGAGTGTAATCATGGTGGCCCCTAAGGGTCCCGGTCACATTGTGCGTGCTCAGTACAAAGAAGGGAAGGGAGTTCCTGCCCTTATTGCTGTATTAAAGGGATCATCCAAGGATTCCAAGAGTATCGCATTGGCCTGGGCAGCTGGTGTTGGTGCCGCCAATGCGGGTATTTTGGAAACCACATTTAAGGAGGAAACTGAAACAGATCTTTTTGGGGAGCAAGCTGTACTCTGCGGTGGCGCCTCGGCCTTGGTGCAAGCAGGCTTTGAAACCTTGGTTGAAGCCGGGTATGCTCCGGAAATGGCTTATTTCGAATGTTTGCACGAGCTCAAGCTCATTGTAGACCTGATGATTGAGTCAGGTGTTGCGGGTATGCGTTTTTCAATTTCGGAAACGGCCAAGTTTGGTGATGTGACCCGTGGCCCCCGTGTCATCAATGGCAATGTAAAAAAATCAATGCAAAGCATATTGAAGGAGATTCAAGATGGTAAATTTGCCAAGGAATGGGTCAAGGAATACCAAGCCGGCTTGCCTAAATATAACAAGCTGTTAGAGGAGGGTGAAAAACACCCAATCGAAGTAACTGGCCAACGACTTCGCGGTCTTATGCCATGGATTCCGAAAAAGAATATCAAAGGAGCCCAAGCCTCCTATTCTTAATTCCTTTTCTATCTTTAATGGGCGTGAAGAGGTCAACTTCTTCACGCCCTTTTTAGTTTTTTGATAACTCAAGATGAACACCACCACCCCTGTAAGGATTGCAACCCGAAAGAGCCCACTTGCCCTCTGTCAGTCTGAAATCGTGGCTGAGTTGATTCGCACAAGGATGGGGTTGGAGGTTGAGCTTGTCCAAATGTCAACGACAGGTGATCAACGACTTGAATGGTCTTTACAAGAAAAAGGGGGGAAGGGATTGTTTACGAAAGAATTGGAGGTTGCCTTATTGGATGACCGGGCGGATCTTGCCGTGCATAGTGCCAAAGATATGCCCACGGAAAACCCCGAAGGGCTGGTCATTTCTGCTTTTTTAAAAAGAGATGACCCGCGTGATGTTTTGGTGACCCGAACCGGAATTTCCGAATTTCAGAAAATAGCTTCGGGAAGTCCTCGAAGGGTCAGTCAGTTGCAAAATCGATTTCAGGGAGCAGAATGGACCGAGTTCAGGGGTAATGTTGAAACAAGACTGCGCAAAATTGCTCATGATCATGAGGCAGATGGTACGATACTCGCCGCTGCCGGTTTAAATCGTTTGCGTATTGAAAAATTTGATGGGGTTGATTTTGAAATTTTACCCGTTGATCAAATGGTGCCAGCACCTGGCCAAGGTGCGATTGCCGTACAAACAAGGGTCGCCGATGCGAAAAAGTTTTCCGTTCTTGGAGATCCCGAAACAGAATGGAGCGTGCAGTTGGAAAGAAAAATTTTGGAAGGCATGGGTGGTGGTTGTCAAGTTGCCCTTGGTGCCCATGTGCAAGCAGACAAGCTCTACTTTTATCATCCGAATACGGAAATTATAGAAATTGAAATAAAAAATCGATCTGATGATGAGATAGTCAAAGAACTAGTAGAAAGAACAAAATAATGGCAGAAGCTGGAAAAGTTTATTTAGTAGGTGCTGGGCCAGGAGACCCAAGTCTATCAACCTTACGGACTAGGGAAATTATTCTTCGCTGTGATGTACTTGTTTATGATCACTTGGCGAACCCTGAATTTCAAAAATGGACGCGTCCAGATTGTGAATTGATTGATGTGGGCAAAAGCCCAGGAAGGCATACCGTGCCTCAGGAGGAAATTGGTAAAATCCTTGTGTCCAAAGCGTCCACCCACAAGAGAATTGTACGTTTAAAGGGAGGGGATCCTTTTGTGTTTGGTAGATGTGCGGAGGAAATGTCAGTCTTGGACGCTGCGGGTATTGATTACGAAATAGTGCCCGGGGTTACGGCGGCTCTGGCCTGTGCCGCTTATGCAGGCATCCCGCTTTCCCACAGGGATTATGGTTCTTCTATATCTTTCCTTACCGGTCATGAAGATATAACGAAGGAATCTTTACGGGTCGATTTTGCCAAGTTTGCCGAGATTGGTGGGACCTTATGTATTTACATGGGGATGAGTAAGATAGAAGAAATTGTTGATCGACTTTTACAAGGGGGGATGCCCACGGATAAACCTGCTGCGATTGTAAGTAACGGCACCTTACCCAATCAAAAGCATATTAGGTGTAAGCTGGGAGAATTGGTGAAAGAGGCCAAATCCGATTGCTTGCAGGCACCAGCTATTATTTTTGTTGGGAATGCGGTGGGGCTCTCTTTTCAAAGAAGCTGGTTTGAGGACCGGCCTCTTTTCTCAAAACGTATCGCCATCACCCGATCCAAGTCTCAAGGGAGCCAAATGAAACAAAGGCTGTCAGAACTTGGGGCTGAGGTCTTAGAACTTCCGCTGATTGAAGTCGTTCCCACGGAAGATCGAAAGTTAGTCGCGGAAGCATTCAGTGGTATAGCTACTTACGAATGGATTATTTTTACAAGTTCCAATGGTGCCCGAGAATTTATGCGTCTTTTCTTTTTGGCGTTTAAAGACATCCGCAGTTTTGGTCCAATGAGAATTGCCTGCGTGGGGGAGGCAACGGCCTCGATTTTCAGAGCATACAGCTTGGAGGTTGAATTGGTTCCAGCTGTGTCTACCGCTGAGAATTTAGCGCAGGAATTAGTAGCGACTGATTCTCTAGATAGTGCCAATGTTTTGGTTATCACCGGAAACCGCAACCGGGAAGTCTTGGTTAATATGCTTGAGACAGTAGGCCATGCAATTGTGGATGTTCTTCCACTCTATCAGACAGACTTTGCTGATATTACTCAGGCAAAAGACTTAGAAAATTTTAGGGAGCATGGAGCGGATGCCATTATTTTCAGCAGTTCATCTACGGCTTTATCCTACATCGAACAAGAAGAAGATATAGTTCTTTCCCCAACTGCCCAAAAGCCAATGTTATGCAGTTTTGGACCTGAAACTTCCAAAACACTGATTGAAAATGATCTGTCTCCTGATTTGCAGTCAGATCACCCAAGTATGGATTCTATGATTACCGCTCTTATTGGAAAATTTAGTTGAAATAAAAAATCATGAGCCTGTTTCCAAAAATTAAGATTTGTGGAATCACAAATCTAGCCGACGCAGAAAAGGCGATTTTATTGGGTGCAGATTTTTTAGGCTTTATTCAGTATTCTAAGTCTCCACGATATGTCGAACCTAGTCATACCACTAAAATGCTGGAGAAGTTGAAGGAGTTTGATTTTCAAAAAGTATTGGTGGATGTTAATCCTGAGCCTTCGACACTTGCAGGTTATAAGGAGCAAGGGTTTGATTACTTTCAACTACATTTCCCCTATGACCTACCAAGTCGATACCTGGAAGAATGGAAAAATGTTGTTGGAATTGATAAACTTTGGCTAGCTCCGAAACTTCCTCCCAAGACTGAATTCCCTTCATATTTGACAGATTATGCAAGTCACTTCGTGATCGATACTTTCAGTGAGCACAGTTTTGGAGGAACCGGAAAACAATCTGATTGGAATGAATTTTCAAGCTGTAAGCAAAAATATCCATCCCTAAAATGGATTTTAGCTGGTGGTCTTGGTTTGGATAACTTTCACAAAGCGATGGAAATTTTGAATCCTGATATCATGGACTTTAACAGCGCTTTGGAAACCGAACCTGGAAAAAAAAGTCATGTTATGTTATCTGAGCTATTTGACGGTTTGAAATCTTAATCTTATCAAGTATCCTGATTGACTTGATAATTTATAAATAAAATTCATTACTATTACTTTTTAAATTTCAAAGACAGAAACCCCTAAATGGTTAAGTATTAATCCGAGCTAAATCCTATGCAAAATCAAAACTCTAATGGCGGCTGCCCCTTTAATCATAGTGCTACTGATGCACCTATCACAACGGCTAGCAAGTGCCCCATAAACCATTCGGCTGGCGAAGGAACTACAAACGAAGACTGGTGGCCTAATCAACTCAAAGTTGATATACTTCATCAACATGATGCCCCATCAAACCCAATGGGACCAGATTTTGATTATGCCAAAGAGTTTAATTCCTTAGACTACAGTGCATTAAAAGCGGATCTGAATAATTTAATGACTGACTCACAGGATTGGTGGCCTGCTGATTTTGGGCATTATGGACCTTTCTTTATCCGCATGGCTTGGCACGCTGCAGGGACTTACCGCACAGCCGACGGAAGAGGGGGTGGAGGCACTGGAGCCCAGCGGTTTGCACCTTTGAATAGTTGGCCTGATAACGGAAACTTAGACAAAGCCCGCCGACTTCTTTGGCCTATCAAACAGAAATATGGACAGAAGATCTCTTGGGCAGACCTATTCATTCTGACGGGTAATGTCGCACTTGAATCAATGGGCTTCAACACATTCGGCTTTGGGGGTGGGCGCGAAGATATTTGGGAAACAGAAGATGACATCTACTGGGGTGCAGAGGGAACTTGGCTTGAAGATAAGCGTTACACAGCTGAGAGAGACCTAGAAAATCCATTGGCAGCGGTGCAAATGGGGCTAATCTATGTAAATCCTGAAGGACCTAACGGAAATCCTGATCCCATTGCCGCCGCCAAAGATATTCGGGAAACCTTTGGGCGTATGGCGATGAATGATGAAGAGACTGTTGCTTTAATAGCAGGCGGTCACACTTTTGGTAAGACCCACGGTGCAGCAGATCCAATTCATGTTGGCCCTGAACCCGAAGCTGCTAATATTGAAGAGCAAGGTTTTGGTTGGACAAGTTCATACGGTTCAGGACATGGGCCTGATACGATCACTGCTGGTCCAGAGGTAACATGGACTACAACTCCAACGAAATGGGGTATAAATTACCTGGAGAATTTATTTGCCTATGAGTGGGAATTAACCACGAGTCCTGCAGGAGCCAAGCAGTGGATTGCAAAAGATGCACCCGAGATAATCCCTGATGCTTACGACCGAAATACCAAGAAAAAGCCAACAATGTTGACAACTGACCTTTCATTGAGATTCGACCCCTCTTACGAGGCGATTTCTCGTCGGTTTTTGGAAAATCCTGATCAATATGCGGATGCATTTGCAAGAGCTTGGTTTAAGCTTACCCATCGTGATATGGGACCTAGGTCTAGATACCTCGGTCCTGAAGTACCTACAGAGGAACTAATCTGGCAGGACCCTATTCCGAGCCTCGATCATGACTTGATTGGAGAACCGGAGATTGCGGAGTTAAAAGTAAAAATCATGGATTCCGGCTTGTCGGTTTCTGAACTGATCTCTACAGCTTGGGCTTCTGCTTCGACCTATCGGGGTTCTGATATGAGAGGTGGTGCCAATGGTGCGAGGGTGCGGTTACTACCCCAAAGAAATTGGGAAGTTAATCAGCCCACCCAACTTATTAGAGTGATCGAGACGCTTGAGGCAATCTGTAGCAGCTTTTGTTCTTCTGGCAAAAAAGTATCCCTTGCTGATCTCATTGTTTTAGGAGGTTGTGCTGCTCTTGAAAAAGCTGCTGAAAATGCTGGTCAGTCTGTTAAAGTCCCATTTACTCCCGGGAGAATGGACGCGAGTCAGGCTCAAACAGATGTGGATTCTTTTAGTGTAATGGAGCCAATAGCGGATGGCTTCAGGAATTATCTCAAAAAGAGGTTTAGTGTCTCCACTGAGGCTTTACTTCTTGACCGTGCACAGTTGCTGACTTTGACCGGCCCTGAAACGACTGCTCTCATTGGTGGACTTCGTGTATTAGGTGCAAATTATAACCAATCCAAGCTCGGTGTTTTTACTGACAAAAAAGATACTCTATCGAATGATTTCTTCATAAATTTGTTGGATATGAAAACGAAATGGTCTCCAACTGACGAAGAAGCGGAGGAATTTGTTGGGCATGATCGTTCAACCGGACAAGAAAGATGGACAGCCAGTCGGGTAGATTTAGTTTTTGGATCGAATTCTAGACTTCGAGCATACGCAGAGGTGTATGCTTGTTCTGATTCTAAGGAAAAATTCGTGAATGATTTCGTTTTTGCTTGGAACAAAGTTATGAATCTCGATCTCTCTTAAGTGGATCTTGAATTCCTAACTTTAAAACTCTAGTCCCAGCCTTTATTACCTAAATTGCTTCGCCAGTTTGGCGAGTTCTTTGGGGTCCATATTACTCATATCTGGCATTCCGCCTGCACCACCTCCAAATGCATTCATCATTTTTTGCATTTTGCCCCCTTTCATTTTTTTCATCATTTTCTGCATTTGGGAAAATTGTTTAATGAGAAGGTTGACATCCCTAATCTGAACACCTGAGCCATCTGCAATTCTCTTTCTTCTGGAGGGAGCAAGAATTCGGGGCAGGTGTCGTTCTTCCTTAGTCATCGAAAGAATGATCGCTTCATGTTTGGCTAATGCCTGCTCTTCTTTGTCCCCAACTTGAACATTTCCCATGCCCGGGAGCATTTTGGCGATGGAACCCATGGAGCCAAGTTTTTTCATTTGCCTCATTTGACTGAGGAAATCCTCAAAATTAAAATCGGCTTTAAGCATTTTTTCCGCCATGCGGATAGATTCCTCTTCATCAAGATTTTCCTGGGCTTTTTCAACCAGGGAAACCACATCTCCCATGCCTAGAATCCGGGAGGCAAGACGATCGGGGTGAAAAACTTCAAATTCCTCAATTTTTTCGCCAACCCCCATAAATTTGATGGGAGCTCCGGTGACTTTTTTCATGGAAAGCGCTGCTCCCCCTCGAGCATCCCCGTCCACTTTGGTAAGGACAATACCCGTGAGGCTTAGCCTTTCGTGAAATGTTTTGGCGACATTAACCGCTTCCTGACCAAGGGCGGCGTCAGCAACAAGGAGTATTTCATGGGGGTCTACTTTCTGTTTAAGGGCTTCTAATTCCCCCACCAATTCATCATCTATTTGAAGCCTGCCTGCCGTATCAAAGATAACAACATCGGAGCCATTGGTTTTCGACTCTTCCCAACCCGCACGAGCAATGGACGGAACATCTTTGCTTTGCCTGTCCAGGTAACACTTAAAATCTTCCTGCTTGGCAAGAAATTCAAGTTGGTCGATGGCCGCGGGGCGATATACATCGCAAGCTACGAGCATGGGGTTGCGGCCATCCTTGGCTAGGCGTTTAGCCAGTTTTGCGGAAGTCGTGGTCTTACCGGCTCCATGGAGGCCAACCATCAAAATACGTAAGGGACGGTCTTGTTTGAGCTCGGTGGTTCCTTCACCCAACAGTTTTACAAGTTCATCATTGATAATTTTTACGACTTGTTGCCCGGGGGATACACTTTTTAAGACCTCTTGCCCAAGACAGGCTTGCTTGACTTCATCCACAAATTCACGAGCCGTTTTAAAATGAACATCGGCTGACAAAAGTGCTTTCCTTACTTCAGCCAAAGCATCACTGATATTGTCTTCGCTGAGTTTGCCAACGCCTCGAAGGTTTCGAAGAGTTTTACTTAATTTTTCTGTGAGAGATTCAAACATAATAAAAGTTTATCATGCCATGGGGGAGGGAGATGGTGAAGCTAAAATTAACCCGTTCTTTACCGGTTGCCATTCCCTGAAAAATAACCATGATTAAGTCCTTTTCCCCAATTCAATTATGAAGATTTTAGTTGCGGACCGTATATCTCCCCTTGGCGTGGAATTTTTGCAAAAGCAAGATGGCTTTGAAGTCATTGAGGCTTATGGCTCAAGTCCTGAGCAGATGCTTGAGCTTTCTCAGGATGTGTCTGCTATTATTGTAAGAAGTGATACGAAGGTATCCAAGGAGGTCATCGCGGTGGCGTCGAAATTAAAAGCCGTCGGCCGTGCTGGTGTGGGTGTGGATAATATCGATATCCCAGCAGCCACTGAAAAGGGAGTGATTGTAATGAATACTCCGGGTGGAAACACCATAGCAACCGCAGAACTTACTTTTACTCATATGCTCTGTGGTACCCGCCCGATTGTAAGGGGTGCCTCTGGTATGCGTGAGGGGAAATGGGAGCGAAAGTTACTCAAAGGGGCTGAACTTCGAGGGAAGACGCTTACCGTTCTTGGGTTGGGCCGTATTGGGGCTGAGGTTGCAAAACGTGCTCTGGCTTTTGATATGAAGGTCATTGCCTATGATCCTTATCTCACGGAAGATCGGGCGAAAGAACTTGATTTGATAAAAGTGAACCTAGACGAAGCTTTTTCGCAGGCAGATTATTTAACTGTGCACATGCCGCTTACTGATGAAACCAGAAATATTGTCGACGAAGAGGCTTTCGCTAAGATGAAAGATGGTGTGCGCGTATTCAATTGTGCCCGGGGTGGGATTATTAAAGAGAGTGCATTGGCTGAAGCCCTAAAAAGCGGGAAGGTTGCGACCGCTGGCTTGGATGTGTATGAACAGGAACCCTTACCTGAAGATCACGAGTTTCGAAGTATCGATAACCTAAATTTGACTCCCCACCTTGGTGCTTCCACTGCTGAAGCTCAGGAAAGTGTTGGGGTTGAGATTGCGGAGGCCATTGCCGAAGTTTTACAGGGCGGTCGTATTCGGAATGCGATCAATATGCCATCCATTGATCCGAAGGACTTGGAATCCCTGAGCCCTTACCTTGATCTTTGCCATAGGCTGGGTGCTTTTGCCCGTCAGGCGGCAAAAGGCTCTGTGGAAGCCATACATATTTCTTATTTTGGAGGCATTGCTGATTTTGATTGTGTACCTCTTACCCGGGCTGTCCAGAAAGGCTGGCTTGCAGGAGTAACCGGAGATGACGGGGTCAATGATGTAAATGCACCCTACAAAATTAAGGATCTCGGTATCAGTTTAGAGAGTACCAAGTCCTCAACAGCTGTGGATTACAGTGAGTTGATTGAGGTAAAAACTATTTCTCAGGACAAATCAGAAGGTACGGTGCGTGGTACTTTACTTGGAAAAGGGAATGATCCGCGAATTGTCGAAGTCGACGGGCAGGCCATTGAAGTTCGCCCCGTGGATAAGCTGTTAGTTGTGCGAAACTTGGATAAACCAGGGATCGTGGGCAAACTGGGGACGACACTTGGCGATTGCGGTGTCAATATAGCCAATATGTCCTTAAGCCGTGCCCAAGATGGAGAGTGGGCCTTGACCATTTGTGAATTGGACGAAGAGCCTCCCGCATCTGCTTTACAGGCATTGGTTGACGATCCTGATATCCAGGAAGCCCGGGTATCGAGTCAAGGGTAAGCCTTTATAATCTTTTTCTGAGTTATGTCGGTTGAAGCCATTGCAGTCTCACTGATAGGATATCTCCTCGGTTCCATTCCCTTTGGCGTGTTAGTGGCCAAGCGATATGGGGTAGATATTTATAAGGTAGGGAGTGGTAACCCTGGAGCCACCAATGTATTGCGTGAGATTGGTAAGCCAGCCGGGTATTTGGTTTTCTTCTTTGATTTTCTCAAGGGACTGGTGGCCACGGTATGGTTTTTACTGCCTGTCTTCTCTTTTTCGGGCGATGTTACTCTTGGTTTATGGGGGTTGCCTGCTGCGGTGCTTGGGCATACCTATCCCTTGTTTGCCAAATTCAAGGGCGGAAAAGGGGTGGCCACTGCTATGGGTGGATTACTTGGGGTTATGCCTCAGTGTTTGCTTATTGGTCTCGTTAGTTGGGTTGTTATTTTTTACACTACCCGTTATGTGGCGATTGCTTCGATTGGGTTTGGTGTGAGTTTACCGGTTTGTGCGTTGATTGGAATGGTGGGGAGTGATTCCGAAGTGGGGGAATGGGGTAAAGTACTGTTAGCTTTTGTGGTGATGGGGTGGATTATCTGGAGGCATCGCGAAAATTTGGCTCGGCTAAAAGCGGGAACCGAAAATCGTTTTGAAAAAAAGAAAAAGCCCTAAAAAATACCCAACAAATACAGCACCATGAACGATATACCCACCATTCGAGTCGGAATCTTAGGATTTGGCACAGTCGGCCAGGGCACCTGGAAACACTTGCATGAAAATGCTGAGTTTTGGCAGAAAATCCTGGGAGTTCGCTTATTGGCCACGAGGGCGTCGGTGAAAAATATTGCCAAAACGAGAAAGATTGAAATTTCACCCGATGCCTTAACGGACGATTCCTTATCTATTGTAAATGACCCTGAGATTGAGATAGTTTGTGAATTGATAGGAGGGGTTGAAGAAGCAAAGAAATTAACTTTGCAGGCTTTTTCGAATGGGAAATCGGTCATAACCGCCAATAAAGCTTTGATTTGTGAACACGGGGATGAACTTTTTAAAGCTGCAGAAGCAGCCGGTGTACATTATGCATTTGAGGCGAGTGTTGCGGGTGGTATTCCCATTATTAAGGTGCTTCGGGAAAGCCTGATTGCCAACGAATTTCCCCTTATTTATGGAATTTTAAATGGTACATCAAATTACATCCTCACTCGCATGGAAACCGAAGGTGCGAGTTTCGATGAAGTGTTGCATGATGCCCGCGAGCTTGGCTATGTCGAGGCGGATGAATCCCTTGATTTGGATGGGGTGGATGCAGCCCACAAGGCGGTTATCCTCGCTTACTTGGCTCATGGCCTATGGGTAGATTTAAAAGATATAACGGTCGAAGGAATCAGCAAAATTTCCAATGAGGACCTTGAAGCGGCTCATAAACTTGGGTGCAAGATCAAGCTTATTGGGGTGATACGCAGAAACTTTGATAATAATCATGTATCGGTTGCGGTTTACCCCGCTCTTGTGCCAATGGCGGAGATTATAGCCAAAACAGATGGTGTTTTTAATGGAATCAGCCTGACCGGGTCCGTCGTGGGCACGGTGGTGCTGACTGGTAGGGGAGCGGGCCAAGATCCCACAGCTGGGTCGGTTATCAGCGACTTGGTTGATGTGGTCAAGGGAATGAAAGGCATCCAGTCCAAAGGTAAACTCCTTCATGTTTCTCCTACAGAGTGCGAGCCTGCTTCAGCGATTGAGATCAAGGGATGTTATTATTTACGATTATCTGTGGATGACCGCCCGGGCCAGTTGGCGAAAGTAGCCGAGTGTTTGTCTAACCATGAAATAAGCTTGGCCACCGTCTCCCAAACCCCCAAAGGGGATCATTCACCCGCGAGCTTAATTTTAACAACTCATGAAACCAACGAGCATTCCATAGCCCAAGCGATTGCTTGTTTGGAAAAACTTCCCGGTGTCAAAGAAACCCCGGTTCTTTTCCGCATGTTTGACCCGAATTCAAACGAAGAATGAATATTATAGTGAAAAAGTTTGGCGGCACCTCAGTTGGGGATGTCGACCGAATCAAAAAAGTCGCAAGACGAGTAAAAAAAACCCAAACGGATGGGCACGCTGTAGTGGTGGTTGTATCCGCCCGGGCAGGAGTCACCAACTCTCTCATTGAGCGGGCCAAGGCGATTCAAAAGAATCCATTGGACCGTGAACTTGATGTGCTCATGACTTGTGGGGAGCAGGAAACAATTGCCTTGCTTTGTATGGCTTTAGACGCAATCGGGGTGGACGCTGTTTCCCGGACGGGCTGGCAAGCAGGTATTTTAACCGATGGATTGCACGCAAAATCTCGGATTCGTGAAGTATCTGGTGGCGATATTCGCAAGCAATTAAGAGCGGGTAAAGTAGTGGTCGTAGCTGGCTTTCAAGGAGTGAATGATAGGGGAGACTTAACCACCTTTGGCCGCGGTGGATCGGACCTGAGTGCGATTGCTTTGGCGGGTGCCTTACGGGCCAAAGGCTGTCAGATCTTTACCGATGTGGAGGGGGTATTTACTGCTGATCCAAGAATCGTCCCTAATGCAAAGAAGATTGAAGCCATTAATTATGAGGAAATGCTGGAATTAGCCAGTAGCGGTTCCAAAGTTATGCAGACACGGGCTGTGGAGTTTGCCCAAAAACACAACATCCCCTTTGAAGTTCGTTCAACCTTTTCAACCAAATCTGGAACCAACGTGAAGAAAAAAGTAAAGTCCCTAGAAGATACCCTCGTGAGTGGTGTCGCCATCGATAAAAACCAAGTTCGTGTAAGTATCACCGATCTACCTGATCGTCCCGGTGCAGCTGCGGCCATTTTTAAAGTTATGGCTGATTCCGGTGTCATTGTGGATATGATCGTTCAAAATGTGGCTCGCAATGGTAAAGCCAATCTTACTTTCACCGTTCCTTCTGAGGATGCCTTTCGTGCCGAGAAGGCGTTGAAAGAACATTTTTCTGATGGAGCGAGTGGTAAATTAGGCAAAAGCACCAATATTGCTAAGGTATCGGTTGTTGGGGTGGGGATGCGCTCGCACTCCGGTGTCGCTTCCACTTTCTTTGAAGCCCTTGCCAACGCCGGAATCAATATGCTGATGATCAGTACATCTGAGATCAAAATTTCAGTAGCTGTGAGCCCCGACCAGGGAGATGAGGCAACCCGTGTTGCTCATGTTGCTTTCGAGTTGGGTAAGTAAATTCCTTCTCGCATTTTGTTTGCATGGAATTCATTAGCACGCGGGGCTTTTCGGATTCTGTAAGTTTTACGGAAGCTGTATCCCAAGGGCTCGCTCCAGACGGTGGGCTTTACCTGCCTCGTGAGTTTCCAGATCTCACTCCCTTTTTAGATACCTGGGAGAACCTTCCTTATGAACAGCTTTGCTTTGAGTTCTTTAAGTTGTTTGCCACCGACATGCCCCCATCAATCCTTCAGGATTGTATCGAGCGTGCCTACCGTAAGTTTTCAATAGCAGAAGTTGCCCCCCTTGTTCCGATTACTGAGAAGTGGAAGATTTTGGAACTTTTTCATGGTCCAACCCTTGCTTTTAAAGACTTTGCTCTTCAATTGCTTGGTAATCTTTATGAGGCTCAAATCGCCAGAGATGGGAAAAAGCTGACAATTCTTGGTGCCACCTCTGGTGACACAGGAGCTGCGGCTATATCGGGACTTGTCGGGAAGAAGGGGGTCGAGGTTTTCATTCTCTATCCTAACGGAAAAGTTTCTCCCTTGCAGGAGCGGCAGATGACATGTACTGAAGCGAGCAATGTTTATCCCTTGGCGATTGAGGGAACTTTTGATGATGCCCAAAAAACGGTTAAAGAAATATTTGCTGATTTGTCCTTTCGTGAAGAAGTGGGCCTATCTGCAGTTAATTCGATCAACCTTGCCCGAATTTTAGCCCAGAGTGTTTATTACCTATATGCCTGGCTTCGTTTGGATCCAGATTTAAGGAAATCCACTTCTTTCGTGGTACCCACCGGAAATTTTGGAAATGTATTTGCTGGTTGGTTACTGACAAAGATGAATGTACCCGTTCATGAATTTCGGGTTGCCACCAATCAAAACGATGTTCTGCACCGGTTATTTAATTCAGGTGAATATTCTTTGTCTGAAGTGAGCCCAAGCCTTGCTCCTTCTATGGATATTCAGGTGGCTTCGAATTTTGAACGCCTGCTTTATTTTATGGTGAACAAGGATTCGGTCAAGGTTCGTGAGATCATGGACACCTTTCGGCAACATGGTAGATATTGTTTTGAGGATTTTACTGCGGGTGGTTTTTCTAGTTGCCGGGCAACGGATGCAGAGATTCCCGAACTCATCAAAAAGCTTTGGGAGCAACATAACTACCTCGTCGATCCCCACACGGCTTGTGCATTCAAAGATTTAGATCCCACTAAAGATAGTGTTATTCTGGCAACCGCCCACCCGGCCAAGTTTCCATCTGTTTATGAGAAAGCACAAATGGAGATACCTAAATCTCCGATTCTTGAATCCTTGCTCTCCATCGAGCCCAACAAGTATGAGGTAGGGGTGGAGACGGATGCAGTACGATCTTTCATCTTGGAAAAATTAGCAAGGTAGACGGACCTAAGGAGTGAATTTAGGATGTGAATCAATCTTCGACCGAGGCTGAAGTTGTTATTGTTCGTGGCGGAGGCTTAGGGGATTTTTTGCTAAGCTTACCGTTGCTATATCAAGCGGTAAAACGGTACGACACGGTGCATCTCTTTACGCGAACGCAGTATTTTCAATTACTTGTGGAAGCGATTGATAAAAGAATTCAGGTGTATGACCTTGATGCCAGCATACCTGCATTGAAAGCAATGAGCAAAGGTCGAGATGTAGTTAGTTTTTGGAATGATCCTGAATGGATTGAGGAGTTGGAAGAAGCTGGTGCAAAAAAGACCAAAGCCTTGAACCCAAGGCCGCAAAATTCAGAGCATTTTGTTTTGAGTTATTTTAACGAATTACAATGGGAGGTGGATCGCTATATTTTTTCTCATTCATGGTTGAGTGATCGGTGGAATCCAAAGAATCAAACTTTATGGATTCACCCCGGTAGTGGCAGTAGGGAGAAAAATGCTCCCATCGACTCCTTCCTCAAACGGGCATGTGCATGGCTCGAAAAAAAACAATCCCATCGAGTGGTTTTTTCTTTTGGTGAGGCAGATCTTGCTTTGCTGTCTGAGATCAAAAGTTCGCCCCTTGCTGAACATGCAAGATGTACTTGTTATGAGATTTCCTGCCTGAAGGAATTCCTGAATTGTTTGGCGAGTGAAGCTGGGTGTTTTTTAGGGAACGATTCTGGACCCACTCACATGGCTGCTATGCTGGGCATTCCCACAGAGGCCATTTTTATTTGCACGGACGCAAGCATCTGGAAGCCCTTGGGCCCCCGGGTGAAACTACTCCGAGGCGAGTAAGATTTTATAAGATACGGAGTCAACCAAGGCTTCCCAGCTGGCGGTAATTACATTATCACTCACCCCAATCGTCCCCCAAGTCTTTTCCCCATCGGTGGATTCAATGTGCACGCGAGTGATGGCATCTGTTCCAAGATTACTTTCTAAAATTCGAACTTTAAAGTCCACGAGACGAACCTGGCCAATGTAGGGGAAGTCTTTTTCTAACGCTTGCCGTAACGCATGATCCAGTGCCGAGACTGGGCCGTTCCCTTCGGCTACGGTATGCCGGATTTCATCTTTAATTTTGAGCTTTACCGTTGCTTCAGATGAAGTTTCACCGGTGGCTTCACCATTACCTACGCCAACATGGTAGCGAAGGACATCGAAAGCAAAACTTTCACCCCTCAGAAATCTACGAAGTAGCAGGTCAAAAGAAGCATCAGCGGATTCATATTCATAGCCCTTAAATTCCAGTTGCTTTAATTCCTCCAGGAACGATTTCATCTCCGGGGATCGCCCATCCACATCCATGCCCATTTCCTTTGCCTTCATCATGATACTGCTTCTGCCTGACATATCAGACACCAGTACCCGGGTACGATTTCCTACAATCGCCGGATCAATGTGTTCATAGCTGCGGGTTGATTTGGCGGCAGCATCAGCATGCACTCCACCTTTGTGAGCAAAAGACGCAGCTCCCACATAAGGGGCACGAATATCGGCACGCAAATTGGTGGCATCATCTACAAAAAGAGAAAGGTCGCGAAGCTTAGACAAATGATCTTTTGAGTTTGTATGCTTGCCCATCTTTATTTCAAGATTGGGGATGATGGTGGTCAGGTTGGCATTCCCGTTTCTTTCTCCATAACCATTCATAGTGCCCTGTACCATAACGGCACCGGCCTCCACGCCAGCTAAACTAACAGCCACCCCAACTCCTGCATCATTGTGACAGTGGACGCCAATTTTAGCGTTAGGGAATCTGGTCACGACTGCAGAAGTGATTTCTGAAAAAGGAGTAACTAATTTCCCTCCATTTGTTTCACACAATGTTAAAAAATCGGCCCCCCCTTTATCGGCGGCCTCAAGGGTGGACATTGCATACTCAGAGTTGTCGAGATACCCGTCAAAAAAATGTTCGGCATCATAAACTACCTCTTTACCTTGTTCCTTTAGGTAACGAACGGTGTCCTCAATCATGGCAAGATTCTCTTCCGGCGTAGTGCGAAGGACATCGGTTACATGAAGGAGCCAAGTCTTTCCAAAAATAGTAACCACAGGAGTATCCGCTTCAAGAAGCAGTTTAACTTGGGGGTCATCCTCAACTTTTACAGAGGCTCTGCGGGTGGAACCAAAGGCGGCAATTTTGGAGTGTTGGAGGTTGAGGCTTCCGGCTTTTTCGAAAAAAGCCATATCCCTGGGATTGCTTCCGGGCCAACCGCCTTCGATATAGTCCACTCCAAATTGATCTAGTTTTTCAGCTACTCGGAGTTTGGCGGCTACCGTAAAGGAAACGCCCTCAGCTTGCGATCCATCCCGGAGGGTGGTGTCATAAATTATGATTTGATTTTCTTTCATGTTCAGAAATGGTTAAAGAGTTTTTTGGACCCAGCCTTATAATTGGCAAGAGATCAGGGAAAGCCCGCTGCTCGCAAAGTGGATCGCGAGCGTCGGGCTACCAAATTCGTAAATTGGAGTTGCTATAAAGAGCCAATGAACTGAGGATTCTTGAAAACATACACTTACACTATGAGCTCACATCGCCTTGGCAATGGCAAACCCCGATGGGTATTAACCGTAAAGTAATGAAACCTGAATCGAACCTAAGCTTGGAATTAATTGGAGCCCTTAAACGAAATTTTTTCCAACCTGTATTGATTGACTATGGTTTACCCCAGGTGGTTCGAGTTACAAGGGGGACATTACTTGTCCTTGCATTGGAGTTGTCGAAAGAATTACGGGATCACACAACTGACAAAAGGGACGGGGCGGT
>ERZ807291.4765-NODE-4765-length-17654-cov-5.183590_pt1 | contig 17654 bp, 14 predicted proteins | sample MGYA00521257_ERZ807291 | MGnify/ENA primary metagenome ERZ807291 (study PRJEB31413, sample SAMN03169783) | marine metagenome | biome: Marine; feature: Water; material: Subsurface seawater | place: North Sea | collected 2011-04-28 | depth 1 m m ... | reverse complement strand
TGGTAATTTTACAAACTTACTGAGGTAATTGGGACCTCCTGCTTTTGGACCTGTCCCTGATAAACCCTCGCCACCAAATGGCTGTGTGCCCACGACGGCACCGATTTGATTTCTGTTGACGTAGATGTTGCCAGCATTTACCCGCTCAGAGATTTTTTGGACTCTAGAATCAATTCGGGTGTGGAGGCCAAATGTAAGTCCATAACCTTTGCGATTTATCCCTTCTATCACCTTGTCTAGATCATCACTTTTGAAAGTAGCAACGTGCAACACCGGCCCAAAAATTTCTTGCTCAAGCTCATCAATGCTGTCGATGCTAATCAGAGTTGGTGAAACAAAAAACCCCTCACTGTCAACGCGTAACGAGTGAAGAATACGACCGAATGAGCGAGCTTTAGCGATGTACTGATCAATCTTAGCCTTAGACTGATGATCAATTACCGGTCCTATATCTGTACTTATTCTCTGAGGGTCTCCCACGGAAAGCTCATTCATAGCTCCAATAATCATCTCAATGACATTCTGGGCTATATCTTCCTGGATATATAGACAACGGAGTGCTGAACAACGTTGACCAGCTGAATGGAAGGCCGAAGCTATAACATCGCGAACGGCTTGTTCTGGCAAAGCAGTCGAGTCAATTATCATGGCATTTAAACCACCTGTTTCGGCGATTAATGGCGCATTTACGGGGAGAAATTGTGCCATGGAGAGTCTGATCCTCTTGGCTGTATTGTTGGATCCGGTAAACACCATTCCACAGATGCGCACATTTTTAGTTAGCATGGATCCAACCGTGTTGCCCGGTCCAAGTAATAGTTGCAGTGCCGCTACTGGGACGCCCGCCTGGTGCATCAGTTGGACCGCTATATACGAAATAATCGGTGTCTGGTCTGCTGGCTTCGCGAGAACTCCATTGCCAGCAACCAAGGCAGCGGCAACTTGACCTGTAAATATAGCTAATGGGAAATTCCATGGAGATATCGCTGCAAATAATCCTCGTGGTTCAGATATCAGCACTTCAGCTTGTTGTGCGTAATATCTGAGAAAATCAACTGCCTCTCTAATCTCCCCGACAGCATCAGGGATCGTCTTGCCAGCTTCCTGAGTGAGTGTGGCAAAGAAGAGGCCAGCATTTTCCTCATACAAGTCTGCAGTTCTTCTCAAGACTTTGATTCGTTCACCGACCGAGATATTCCAAATGCTCGCATCTGAAATGGCGCGCAAAACTGTTGATTCATCGGCCTCCATAACATTACCAATCACTTGTTTTGTTGCTGGATTAAAAGCTAGTTTAGACCTACCAGTGGGTTTGGTTAACGTTAGAGGTACTGCGGCGGGAAGTTTCAGTTTGCGGTGCTTGATAATATCAAAAAGAGTCTGCTCATCTGACAGATCAAAGCCTTTTGAGTTTTTCCGTCCGTCCCCATAGATGTCAGCTGGTCGAAAAAGCTCTTTTGGGGGGAGATCGTTTGAGAATCTGAGGAAAGGGTCTTCTGCGATCGTTTTAGCCTCTACTGATTTATTGACTAGTTGATTTACGAAAGACGAATTTGCTCCATTTTCGAGCAAACGTCTCACAAGATAAGCCAATAGATCCCCATGCGCCCCTACAGGCGCATATATGCGGCATCTCCCTCCTGTTTTCTTGAGAACGACATCGTGCAGGCGCTCCCCCATTCCATGCAGACGCTGGAATTCGAAATCGTGCCCCTCTGCCATTTTGACTATCGCGGCGACCGAATGCGCGTTATGTGTGGCAAATTGAGGGTATATTCGGTCTGAGTACTTTAAAAGTTTACGGGCGTTTGAAATATAACTGACATCTGTAGCGCTTTTGGTGGTGAAAAGAGAGAAATCTGCCAGTCCTTCAGTTTGGGCTAATTTCATTTCTGTGTCCCAGTATGCACCTTTTACCAAGCGGACCATGATTCTGCGATCCAGAGCAATACTGAGGTGATATAACCAATCGATCACAAGGTCAGATCTTTTTCCATAAGCTTGAACTACCACGCCAAAACCATCCCAGCCAGCCAAATCTGGTGAAGAGAGAACCGCTTGAATTACATGTAAAGATAAAACAAGCCGGCTTTGTTCTTCTGCATCAATATTGAAACCCATATTCGTAGCTTTAGCGGCCCGAGCTAATCTGAGTACAACAGGGACTAATTCAGAGAGAACTCGATTTTGTTGAGCCACTTCATAGCGAGGATGAAGAGCAGAGAGCTTGATCGAAATGCCAGGATTTTCTTCAACTGTTTTTTTTGTACATACTTTCGCGATGGAACTGATCGCGTTGGCATAGGCGCTGAAATAACGAGAGGCATCATCTTTTGTAATGGCGGCCTCACCAAGCATGTCGTAACTATAGGTATAACCCTTGTCCTCCATTTTTCTCGCTCGAGCTAAGGCCCGCGGCATTGATTCCCCTAGAACGAACTGACGGCCCATCTCTTTCATCATTTGGCTGACAGCCTGCCGAATAACAGGCTCACCAAGACGTTTCACCATTCCACGTAAAACACCCGAAAGACCTGGGTGACGATCGTCGAGGACATTGCCTGTTAACATCAGGGCCCATGTGGAAGCATTAACCAAGGAAGATGAGGTAGCGCCTAGATGTTTACCCCAATCAGAAGGTGCGATCTTATCTTCTATTAAGGCGTCTATAGTTTCTGAATCAGGTACCCGAAGCATTGCTTCAGCAAGACACATGAGTGCGACCCCTTCTTTGGTCGACAAACCATATTCGGCTAGGAAATGCTCCATCAAGGATGGCGCTCTTGTTGATCGAACTAACTCCACTAGTTCGGTAGCATATTCACTGATCGAGTCTCGATAGTCCTTTGATAGGTTTGCGTTACTTACTAGTCGTTCCAGTACCTTGCTTTCTGCCTTTGTCTTATCTTCAGCGGTGAACTCAGCGGACAGTGTTTTAATTGTGAGCAGAGCCATTTGTTTTTTTCCTTTGCTGCGTTTGGCGATCATCCAGCAATTTTGAGTGGGTAGAATTAATTGCCGCTTGGCTAATTACTTTGCTCAGCGAGCCAGCTAGGAGGCTCAAGCGCTGCGTAGCCTGAAGTTGCAGCATTTACGCAATCTTTTAGCGACCCTAGTCGCGAGTGTCGATTGCTTAAGCCATGTGCGTAGTGAGCGTATTTTCCAGAATTTGTCATTAAACCTCTTGCGTTAGCAGGAAAAATTGGTTCGATAATTGAACACCAGCAAAGATCTGGCATTATTTGTATTCCGGACTGTTCGAGGACTTCAGTGATCCCCTCAATGTCGGCCTGTTGTATGGTGTGTCTCGCTGTGGTGATTTTCATGTAAGTGTGGGGATGACACTTTCGACCATCCAAAAGTTCAACGATTTTTCTGATTTCATCAATCGATGCATGCGGGCTACCGATTGCTACTAAATCTATTTGCTCAAGCCCCTGATTTAATTCAAACCATGCTGCTCTTAAATTGTGTAGGTTAATGTTTTTGGTTGGTAAATTTTGCGGCGTCTGAATTGATGCTTCAGGCGAGTGGCCCAGAATGTGGAGCATTGGTGCGCCTGATGTCGTTCCAAAGGCTGCGCATAAGGCTTTTAGGTCATCAGTTGCAGGGGTGAGATCCTCCAATCCCGAGAGCGAGGGAATTGTGTCGGGTGCAAGTTTGCCTGCAAGCCAGCCTATTAATGCCCATAAAATTTCATCTTCAGGGAGCCAGCTTTTGGGTATATCTATTTCCACTCTAACCCTTGCCGCTCTCCCAGATGTCGAATACACACCAACAGCGGGGGTACGACCAGTCATGGCTATAAATAGATCAAGGTAGTCGGGATGTTTTTGTGTTCTAGCACCTAAAACAGTGTTTGCAAAAATGACAGCATTTGATTCTGACCATCCGATTTTTTCACCAAACTTGGGCTTATCTCTTAAGAGATAGGGGGCGCAAGTGAAAGTCGGTTCCACTCCCATCGTAACGTAGGCATCAGCTAGGCGACTTGCTCGTTCTCCGAAATCAGGGGAGAGTCCAGAGGTCTGCCAATTTTCTCTATCAACTGATATGGCATTAATGGTTGTTGGGATGGTCACTTGGGCTCCGAGTTGAACCATTTTTTCCGCAAAAATAAGATTTGCGTCATGTGCCAGGATGCATCCATCAATGTGTCCTTTGTCTACGCTCAATAGCTCCGGTGCATTTTCAACTGCGCCCATGATGCAGATAGTTTCCATCGCGGCTTTAGCGGCTTGACCATGATCACCGTTAAGATACGCAAGATCTGTGTCAGATAGTTTCAACTGATTCGACAGAATCGGTTCTAAATCGATTTGTTGGCGTCCGATCTGTATTTGATGGTCACGAAGCTCTATCCAAGTGCCGTTGGCTGCGGTTTCATAGCAGTTCTTTGTGAGGCGAATGATCGGAATATGAACTGAAAAGATTCGGTCACAAACAATAGATCCCAGAGTTAAAACCTGTTCTGACTCGCTAAAAATAATCATCGAGGGCGCTAGCTTATTAAGAGCTAGTTGCAGTAACACACCGCTACCACTGCATGAGCCTCGAGATGTCGGCATAAGTAAACATTTGCCAGCAATGCAGTCTCCGTGATTAGGATGATGCGCATCGATGACTATTCCTGTATTTGGGTCAACACCACCCCAAAAACTCAATCCTTCTGGACATACGAGCACTTTACCGCTCGCCTCTCCTTCCACTATTAGTCGATTTACTGAGTTTTTTTCACACTCGATTTCTTTCATACGTAATGGGTGCCAATATGGTGAAGTCGCTTTTTTGCTCAATTAGGTAAGGTGGGGAACGACGCTAATAGTGATTTTTTGGCGCCTAAGATATGGTCTCGCAGTAGGTCTGCTGCTGAGTCCGCGTCGCCAGAAAGGCACGCTTCCAGTATGGCAAGGTGTTCTCGTTTTGCCTGCTCCATACCATTACCTTTTAACAGTACAGCTCTGATATACCGATCTACTCTATCCATCGCTTTATCGGCGATTTCTTTGGTAAAAGTTTGGGTACTATCGGCATATAAGGTGTCGTGGTAAATCCGATTGAGCGAACCCCAAGCCAATGGGTCGGACGAATTCGAGAAGTCATTACAGTGGACCATGGCGATCTTTTTGGTAACGTCGGTCATTCTTGGAACAGCGCCTCTTATAATTTCGGGCTCCAACAGAGCCCTAAGATCAAAAATTTCTGAGGCTTCGTCCGCCGATAGGCCCACTACGACAGACCCTTTAAAACGGTGGGTTTTTATTAGCCCTTGTTCTTCTAATCTCGAGAGCGCCTCTCTAACTGGAATTCGGCTTGTTTGAAATGATCGAGCTATTTCATTCTGTCGAAGTGGTGTTCCTACCGCGATATCACCCTCGATAATCGCCTTCCGAAGCGCGGTAAAAATGATTTTCGATGCCGAGTTTGTTTTTGAAATATCAACGAAATCAACTTTCACCTTTTTCTCTCACTCGAGTCTTGAATATTGGATACAATATGCGATACCGTCGTTTGTGGCAATAACGCTAATAACAATAATGGTGGGTAATAAAATGTTAAAAAAATTGGTAAGCATGGCGGCAATGTCGATGTTGATCGCCGGGACTGCAGTGGCAGATACACTAGACGATGTGATTGATCGCGGTACATTGAGATGTGGAGTGGTATTGGACTTTCCCCCAATAGGTTATCGAGATGCTAACAATCAGCCAGCTGGCTTTGATGTCGAGTACTGCAAAGACATGGCTGCGGCATTAGAAGTTAAACTTGAGTTACTTGAACTAACCTGGGCCGATCGGTTACCTGTAATTGTCACAGGTCGCGCCGATGTTGTGTTTGGTGCAACATCAGATAGTCTTGCCCGCGCTAAAACCGTTGGGTTTTCGATCCCTTACGCTATTTATTATGCTCAAGGGATTGTTAATTCCAAAAGTGGAATCAAGACCTTTGACGATATTCGGGGTAAGCGTGTTGCGGCTGCAGTCGGAACAGTCCCAGAGCAGGAATGGCTGAAAATTGCCAAGGAATGGGGAGAAGAAGACTTGTACCAGGGATATCAAAGTGAAAATGAGGTTTTCCTAGCTGTCGCTCAAGGGAAGGCCGATATAGGCATTACAACCAATACAGCAGTTAAACCAATTGCTGATCAATACGATACTGTTGATGCTGGGCCTCGGATGCCATGGACCACTGACTTCACATCGGTTGTTGGTAAGAGACAAGATGTCAGCTGGCTGAATTATCTAAATCTGTTCGTGACACATCAGGTGCGGTCAGGTCGTTATCAAGAGCTATGGGGAACGTTTGTTGGCGGTGAAGCTCCTGAGCTTCGCATACCTGACGTCATGTACTAACCGATGGCCACCTCGAGGTGCTCTAACGTAACTAGAAAGAGCGCCTATCGAGATTTGAATGTTCGAGTATAACTTTCATTGGCGACCTGTTTTCAGAAGTCTGCCTGATCTTCTTGAGGCAAGTCTTACGACGCTTCAGGTAGCTTCACTGGCGATGCTGCTAGGCATCGTTATAGGCTTTATCCTTGCTGTGAGCCGTTTACGAGGAAGCGGCTCTATTTACTGGATCGCTACTGCATGGGTGGAGCTCGCTCGCAATACCCCAGCATTGTTTCAACTGTTCTTCTTTGGTTTCGGTTTGGGTGCGCTTGGCATTCATTTTTCGCCCTACGCAATAGTTTTAGTGGGTTTAACCTTCAACACTGCTGGTTATTTGGGAGAGAATTTTCGAGGTGGGTTTGAGGCCATTCCATCGACTCAGCTTCGTGCTGCGAGGAGTCTCGGGATGAATTCTTGGCAGGCGTACACGAGGATACTAATACCTCAGGTGATGCGAATCGTTTATTACCCAATGACAAATCAATTCGTTTGGGTTGTCTTAATGTCTTCACTGGGTATGTTGGTAGGCTATCGAGAGCTGACGGGGGAGACTCAGTTTTTTGCTAGCAAGACTTACAGGATCTTTGAATATTTTGCCGTTACCGCAGTTATATATTACGTGATGGTAAAGATTATTTTGGGCCTTTCTAAATTGTTCGCTTCACGATTCTTTAGGTACTGAGTAGCTCAATGGAACAATCGGTAGTCGTTTTTAGTAGTTTTAGTGTCCAAGACCTCTCGTTTTTAGGTGAAGCAGCACTGAGAACACTTTGGATCTCGTTCTTGTCTATAACAATAGGATCTTTCCTTGGAGGTTTTTATGGGTGGGCTCTGTATGAGATGAAAATTTGGGGGACAATCTTTCTTAACCCCTTATTAGATGTATTCCGCTCTGTACCTTTAATAGTCCAGCTTGTTTTATTTTATAACTTCGCGCCAATCGTGGGCCTAAACTTGGATGCATTTGAATCTGGATTAGTGGTACTGACACTTTACACGTCGGCTTTGGTAGCTAACGTGGCTCGTGGAGGCATCGAAGCGGTCGGAAAACCAATGCGGATTGCTTCTCGCTCTCTAGGTATGTCGTACTTGCAAGATATGCGGTATGTCGTCTTCCCCATAGGTGCTCGGGCTATTTTCCCTTCTTGGGTTGGTGTTGCTTTGGGGGTAATGAAGGATAGTGCTCTGGTGTCGGTGTTGGGTTACGTCGAGCTCGTAAAAGCCAGTCAGGTCCTGATCACGCGGACGCAAGAACCTCTCTTGATCATATTAGTTGTGGGGGCCTTCTACTTCGCCCTCTCATACCCCGTATCTAGATACTCAGCAAAACTTGAGAGAAGGTGGTCGCAGTGATCAGCATAGACGGACTTCATAAATATTTCGGTGATCTTCATGTTCTGCGAGGAATCGATTTAGAGGTTCAAAAAGGAGAAGTTCTCTCCGTTATTGGAGCATCAGGTTCGGGCAAGTCAACACTGCTTTACTGTATCAATGGTATTGAACCCGTGCAGCAAGGATCAATACTTGTCGATGGTATCGATGTGCATGCTAAAACCACAGACTTAAATAAGCTTCGTCAAAGATTAGGCATGGTCTTCCAGCAATGGAATAGCTTTCCACATTTGACCGCGATCCAGAATGTGGCTTTGGCTCCGCAGATTGTTAAAAAGATGAGTAAATCTGAGGCGGTGGAAATTGCAGCTAGACAACTTGAGCACGTCGGACTTGGAGATAAACTCAACGTTTTCCCCAATGCGCTATCGGGTGGCCAGCAACAGCGTCTAGCGATCGCTAGAGCATTAGCAATGGACCCGCAGTATATGTTGTTTGATGAGGCTACCTCGGCGCTAGATCCGGAGTTGGTTGGAGAAGTGTTGGACACAATGCGAGTCTTGGCAGAGGAGGGCATGACGATGATCTGCGTGACTCATGAAATGGGGTTCGCCCGCGATGTATCAGATCGTGTGGCCTATTTTCATGAAGGGGTAGTAGAGGAGATTGGGTCACCTGAGCAGATATTCAGCGATCCTCAGTCCGAACAAACGAAAAAGTTCTTGGCAAAAGTTCGGTGACCCAATCAAGGCACTCTGCGGGATCGACATATAACTTTGTTTTAAGGAAAGAGAAGGGTATGGACAAAACTATATTTTCGGGATGTGTGCCGGCTTTGATGACGCCTTGCGATAGTAAAAGAAAGCCAAATTTTAACGCCTTAGTTGAGAAAGGATTGCAATTAATTGAGTACGGTATGTCCGGAGTCGTGTATTGCGGTTCAATGGGAGATTGGCCCCTTTTAACAGACGCGCAAAGAATGGAGGGGGTGAGCCTGCTTGTCGAGGCGGGCGTTCCAGTTATTGTAGGTACCGGAGCGATCAATTCACAATCGGCTACCGCTCATGCAGCTCATGCCCAAAAGGTGGGAGCGCATGGTTTGATGGTTATCCCAAGAGTACTCTCACGAGGAAATTCTATAGAGGCGCAACGACTCCACTTTAAATCGATATTGAGTGCGGCTCCTGACTTGCCCGCCGTTATCTATAACAGCCCTTATTATGGCTTCGCTACCCGGGCCGACTTATTTTTTGCGTTAAAGTCGGATCATGCAAACTTGGTCGGTTTTAAGGAGTTTGGTGGGTTCGAAGACTTACGATACGCATCCGAATACATCACCTCTAAAGATCCAGATGTAATGTTGATGATTGGCGTTGACACGGCGGTTTATCATGGTTTCGTCAATTGTGGTGCTCGCGGAGCAATTACAGGAATCGGGAATGTTCTACCCGCCGAAGTTTTGCTGCTGATGGAACTTTGTAAGAAAGCAGCGACGGGAGATGTTGTCGCTCGTCGCCGAGCTCAAGAACTTGATGATGCGATGGCAGTGCTCTCAAGTTTCGACGAGGGGGTAGATTTGGTTTTGTATTACAAGCATCTAATGACCCTCTCTGGGGATGAGCATTACACGCTACATTTTAATGAGTCTGACCGTCTCACGGAAGCTCAACGAAATTACGCTGAATCGCAGTTTTACCTATTCAAGAGTTGGTTCGAATCGTGGGTCAAGATTGAGCGCGTTGCATGAGGGTTATCGACAGTCACACAGAGGGCGAGCCTACTCGGACTATATTCAATGCGGCCCTCGATCTGGGTTCTGGTCCATTATCAGAGAAAGCAAAGGTATTTGAGAAAAAATATCGAGATTTTTGCGGTTCTATCCTTAAGGAGCCGAGAGGAAACGACGCCTATGTGGGTGCTTTGGTCATCGAATCTGATGAATCGGACTGCGCTGCTGGTGTCATATTTTTTAACACCCTCCAAAATTTAGGGATGTGCGGTCATGGCACGATAGGATTGTCCGCGACGATGGCTTATTTGGGACAGATTGAGCCGGGCAGCCACAAATTCGAGACGCCGGTGGGTAAAGTCGCGATCGAACTCAAAACGCCCAATCGAGTGGCGGTGACGAACGTTGAGAGCTATCGTCTTGCAAGCGATGTGATGGTTAATGTTGAATCATATGGGGAACTTGCCGGCGATGTTGCTTGGGGAGGCAACTGGTTCTTTCTAGTCAAGGATTCGCCTGTACCAATTAAATTGGAACATCTCAGACAGCTGACTGACTTAGGTCTTGCGATACGTAACGATCTAGAAAACAAAGGTATTACGGGTTCTCAAGGAGCCTGGATAGATCATATTGAATTATATGGCCCCCCAGAATTAGATGGATCAAATAGTAGGAGCTTTGTTTTGGTTCCGAGTGGTTCATACGATCGATCTCCCTGCGGCACAGGATGTTCAGCAAAGATGGCTTGTTTGGCAGCTGATCGGTCATGGCCTGTTGGAAAAACCTGGATTCAGGAGAGCGTTATAGGCAGCACCTACTCTCTTTCTTACGAACATGGAGAAGCCGGGGGAGTGATTGTTACGGTCGAGGGATCAGCGTACGTTACAGCTGAAGTGGTACCAATATTTGATAGCCGAGATCCTTATCGAACGGGTATTTGAAAATGGCGGGTCATTTTTGCCTACACGGTACTGACGAGGTTTCTGATTGATTCTATGAGCTCGAAACAGAAAATCATCGTCATTGGGTCGGGGATTATCGGTATCAGTGTCGGTCTTGCGCTCCAAGAAGTCGGTTTCCACGTACGAATTATCGATGAGTCAGCGGCCTCTCCAAAGGCGTCAGAAGGTAATGCTGGAGCCTTCGCATTTTCCGATATTGTCCCCTTGGCGACACCTGGAATTATGAGAGCTGCTCCTAGATGGTTGATTGATCCATTAGGTCCCCTCAGCATTCGTCCTTCATATGCCTTTTCTATCGCCCCTTGGCTGATGAAGTTTTGGCGAGCTAGTTGGAGTGATAAATTTCCAGCTTTATTGGAGGCGCAAGCAGAACTGATGGCGCTATCAAGATCCGCTTTAGATCGTCAGGCGGCATCGCATTGCAGCGAAGTCCTCCTTAGGCGAGAAGGTCAATTGCGGTTATACGATACGGAAAGGAATTTTCTGGAAAGCGCGTCTTATTGGTCCGCATGCAAAGAATTTGGCATCAGTTACACGCTCCTCACATCACACGATGAAATCAACGAGATCCAGCCCGGACTCGACAAAAGATTTAAGTATGCTGGCTATACTCCGGATTGGGTGAATGTCTGCGATCCAAAATTGTGGTTAAGGAACCTTTATGATCGATTTGTCAGCGGTTATGGACTTGTTGAGCAGAGGCGTGCGCGATCACTTAGCTTTTGTTCAGATACGGTCACAGTGCGGTGCGATGATGACGATTTATATTGCGACTTTGTGGTAGTCGCAGCTGGGGCTTGGTCGAAATCCTTGGCTCGGACGGTTGGAGATAACATTCCACTCGAGACTGAGCGCGGATATAATACTACTTTTGATGCAGGTCATTTTGACTTGTGCACTCATTTGACTTTTGCGGATCATGGATTCGTAGTATCCAAGGTGGGCGAGAGAATGAGAGTAGGTGGGGCTGTAGAACTAGGTGGATTGAAGGCGCCTCCAAACTTCGAGCGGTCTAGAATTTTGTTATCTAAAGCAAAACAATTTTTACCGTCCATAGATACCATTGGATGCCAGGAATGGATGGGGTTTAGACCATCCATGCCGGACAGTCTCCCTGTGATAGGTGCGTCTCCGAAACAACCAAAAGTCATTTATGCTTTTGGCCACGGCCACCTTGGCTTAACTCAGTCGGCCGCAACTGCGGAATTAGTGAGAGACACTATCCTTGGGAAGCCTTGGCCAATATCGTCAGCTCCGTTTTCGGCGGCAAGGTTTATGGCACCGTCATCTATTTGACGCCCGCAGATTTTCTTTATCGAAAAGGTTTTTGATGTAGACAGCTACCGCTAAATCCAGATGTGCACCTCCGCCGTTCTTGAATATGGTGATCTCGGAGTCGCTCTGTCGGCCGGGATTTCCAGAACACAGTCCGTAAAAATCATCCACAACATCACATTTGGAAATGATCTGATTCGCCAGTGGTATACCCAGTTCTCCAATATCATCTAATGCGGTTCTATATGAATCCACAAATATAGTGCCACGGAGTATGGCCGAGTCGTGTGCTTCACGCATGTCAGGCCTGAAGGCTCCGATCAAATCAAGATGACAACCTTCTTTGAGCCATTCCCCTTGAATAAACGGTTCAGAAGCAGTGGTTGCGGAGGATACGATATCTGCGGTTTGCACTGCATTCGCAATATTTTCTATGGCGATCACATCTTTATTAGTAGCAACTTCGACGGCTTTTTCGAATTGATGATTCCATAAATAGATCGTCTCGAGTCTGGGGAATATTTCTCGATATGCATCGATCATTGATTGTGCAACTTTACCCGCACCCAGAATGGTAAGCACACGGCTCTCTGGTCTTGCTAGTAGCTTGGCTCCCAGAACGGAGTCACCTGCGGTCTTCCACTTGGTCACAAGATTGCCATCGATGATTGCTTCTGGGGCTCCTGTCTTATCGTCGAAGAGTGTAACTAATGATTGCACAGTGGGTAGATCAGGGGAGTAGGTTCTGTTTTCTGGGAAAATTGTAGCTGTCTTTACAGCTATACCATGATTCTTAATCCAGGCGGCCCTCGTCAAAAGTGAGTTAGTCCCTGATTTGAAAAGGATGTCATCGATCTGTGCTTGGGGTTTCTGATGAGCTGCAACAATGGCTTCAACGATTCCCGACCAACTTAACAAATTGTCGATTTGGGTATCAGAAATGAATGGAATTTCTTGCATAAATCAGATTGGTCGGACGGGCCACGTGTCAGATAATCGATAACCTCGTGGCCAAGGATCAGAAGGATCTAAATAATGTTGGTAAGTGCCGGTGATCCAGGCGCGCCCAGAAATTTCAGGCTTTATCATAGAGATACCATGATCCGTCACTGTTTCAAGTATTTTTCCTTTAAAACATGACCCGATGATCGATCTAGCCATCACGGATTCCCCCACGTAGAGTTTGTTCTTCGCATGCAAAATGGCCATGCGGGCGGAAAGACCTGTTCCGGTCGGTGATCTATCTAGTTTCCCAGGGTCGATTACGACAGTATTCGTATAGGTCTTTACTCCATCGATTTTCTCGAGATCGGAATGGATTTGGCTAAATGAGAAATGAGTCCAGTCTTTATTAGTGGGGTGTTGGAATTTCAATTGCTCGTTAGCTGCCTTAGTGATTTTACGACCAATTTCGACCAAATCTTTGGCTTCATCAGGGCTTATCTGAAACCCAATTTGGTTCCGGTTTACAGTGACGAAACTATCTCCGCCGTATGCTGTATCAACGGTAAGCGTGCCCACTGTTTCAACTTCGAGCTTTTGGTCAAGCAAACCAGCGAAGGAAGTAACGTTTTCTACATAGACTCGTTCGACCTTACCATCGTTGCATTTCGCTCTAACGTTTATTAAACCCCCTGGTGCCTCTAAAACCATTTTGGTTTCAGGCTCTTCCATTGGAATAATGCCAGTTTCGAGCAGCACAGTTGCAACACAAATCGAGTTTGATCCTGACATTGGCGGTGTATGACTTGGTTCCATAATAATCCAGCCCATTTGAGCTTTTGGATTTTTTGGTGGCACCAATAAATTGACGTGCCGAAATAGCCCGCCGCGGGGTTCGTTGAGAACGAAGTCTCTCAATTCGCCGTTGGAGTGAATGTAAAGGGCCTGTTCCCAGATGGTGTCACCTGGCGGTGGAGAGACCCCGCCTACAATCACGTCTCCAACTTCACCTTCCGCGTGACAACCGATAATGTGTACAGATCTAGATGACTTAATTTGATGCTCTCCCAAAGACATTGAATTGTAGTGATTGTTTTCCGGTTATGGTGCGTCTCACAACTCCAAAATACTACAGGATTCACTGCGCACAAAAGAAAAGACTGTTGCGCGAATTACTCTATGCAACAGCTTGATCGCTTAGTAAGAGTTACACTATCGTCGAGTCCTACGAATCTTGGTCGCTTTTGGCAAGAGGGATCAACTTATTTTGTAACGGTGATAATGAATTGGTCTGAAAGATTCTGATTCAAAAAATTACGCTAAAGCACTTCCTAGTTGTCTTCTGGCCAGCGCGAACGCGAACAACGTGCCGATACTGACAATAATCAAACATGCAATTAGTGCAGAGATTGTTCCAAAATCATCAAAAAAAGCCGAAGACATGACTTGGCCCACTAGACCGCTAGCAAATAAATACGCCATAACTGTTGCCGTAACTGCTGTTGTTTCATCATCTAGTTTAATCCGAATGGCTGCATGAAACACTCCATTCCAGCCGACGGCGACGAAGCCCGTCAAAAGAAATACGAATGGTGCCTTCGAGGGGTCAATCAACAGTAGTATAATAAAAATACAGGTTGTCAGTTAGATTATGGGTAAACAAGATTTGACCTAGCTTCTCTCGCTGCTTCGAAACTGAACTCAAGAGAACATTCATGCGAGACCGTCTTAAGTGAATTGTTAAAACCAATAGGAGAATATTCATGAGTTATCAATTGAAGCTGAAGCACTTAATTGATGGTGACTGGGTTTGGGGCTCTGATGGTTTTGAATCTTCTCCTAGCTCCGGCCCAAAGCATAGTTTTCCCTTCGGTACAGCGGAGTTGGTGGATCAGGCGGTTCAAGCCGCGGAAAAAGGGTTTGTTTCATATTCTCAGACTTCAAGGGCAGATCGAGCTCAGTTCCTGCGATTTATCGCTGAAGAGATTGATGCTGTCGGCGCCGAGATTACTGCGATTGCAGGCGAAGAAACTGGTTTGCCGCCAGCGCGATTGGAAGGTGAGCGCGGGAGGACTTGCGGACAATTAAAAATGTTTGCTGATGTCTTGGGTAAGAGTGATTATTTAGATTGTCGTCACGATGAGGCTTTGCCTGAACGAGCGCCGTTACCGCGGCCCGATTTGCGACTTATGCAATATCCTGTGGGGCCGGTTGCTGTATTCGGAGCATCCAATTTTCCGCTTGCCTTCTCAACTGCTGGAGGTGACACAGCGTCAGCGTTAGCAGCGGGTTGTCCAGTCGTCGTCAAAGCGCATCAGGCGCACCCAGGAACAAGTGATATTGTTGCGCAGGCGATTGTACGTGCGATAGATCGTGCAAATTTGCCAAAAGGTGTGTTCTCGATGATTCATGGCGGAAGCAGGGCAGTGGGTGAGGCTCTCGTAAAACATCCACTGATTTCTGCTGTTGGCTTTACTGGCAGCCTTGCAGGTGGCAGAGCGCTATTTGACCTCTGCGCACAGCGTCCAAAGCCTATCCCGTTTTTTGGTGAGCTTGGGTCAGTGAATCCGATGTTTATGTTACCTGGTGCAGTTTTGGAGAGAGGCGAAGAGATTGGTCGAGGCTGGGCCGCCTCTCTATCAATGGGAGCTGGGCAGTTTTGTACCAACCCAGGGATTATTGTAGTGATGGAGGGCGAACCAGCTGATAACCTGATTAATGCAGCCAAAGGTACGTTGGCCGATGCAGCACCTCAAACCATGTTGACTGATGGGATCGCTGCGGCGTATCAAGAAGGGCAAAAACGGATGTCGAGGACAGCTGGCGTTTGCAGTGTTCTCACATCGAGTTGTGACCAACGACAGGCAACACCCTATATCTACGAAACAGATGGAGCGACTTGGTTAGCAGACGAGTCACTTGGTCATGAAGTCTTTGGTCCTTTGGGCCTCATTGTTAAGGTATCGGATTTTGAGCAGATGCTCGAGGTGGCAAAACATCTCGATGGACAGCTCACGTGTACATTGCATGTGTCAGATGATGATTCTGATTACGGACGTGCTCTGATGCCTATATTGGTTCGTAAGGCCGGCCGTGTCTTAGCTAACGCGTATCCCACTGGAGTCGAAGTTTGCGATGCGATGGTTCATGGAGGGCCTTATCCAGCGAGCACGAACTTCGGTGCAACATCCGTTGGCAGTATGGCTATCCGCCGATTTTTACGGCCTGTCTGTTTTCAAGATATTCCCGAACATTTGCTTCCCGACGACCTACGTTAATCGGAGGACGTTATCTGAACCCCCAGGATTGCACTGGACTACAGCAACCCACGGGGTTTTTCCGCTATGAGGAAAATCTTGTTATTGAATTCGATATCTATCAATGACGTCTTGTTTGAATTCGAGTCCGATGCCAGGGCGCTCAGGTATCACGAGAAACCCATCTCTAATCTGATAAGGCTCTTCTAACAGAGGATCTACCCAATTCATCCATTCAAGATAATCAGCGGTAGGAGTAACACGCATAAGGTGCGCCGATACCTCGTGATAGAGGTGTGAGGATAAGGGCTTTCTGTAAGCCTCTGCTAATGCTGCTGTTTTAAGCCATCCAGATATGCCGCCGATTCGCATTAGATCCGGCATGATGGCATCACCTGATCCTAGCTCAAGACTCAGCGTGGCATGGTCCATTCCGTGGAAGTTTTCTCCCAGAATTAGAGGTGTAGCGATATTTTGACGAAGTTCGGCGTAGTTTCGAAATTCGTAATAGGGAATCGGCTCCTCGAACCAGTAAAGACCTTGATCATCTAATCCCCTCAATCGTTGAAGCGACTCAGTAAAACTCAGCACTTGGTTGAAGTCACAAAGAAGATCATCGTCCGAGTTCATTTGGCTTCTGACGGCCTCAATGGCCTTCAAGTCTTGGTCAATTGTTGCCCGTCCTAGCCGGATTTTGAGGGATGAAAAGTCGCCTTCTTTTTTTAATGCTTGGGCTTCTGCTTTGAGTTGATCTGGGTTGAGTAACCAGAGACCACCAGAATTATAGGCTTTTACATCAGCGATAGAGCCACCCAAATGTTCACATAAAGGTAGATCAGCATCCTTTGCGCTCGCGTCCCAGAACGCGATATCGAGGGCGGCTAGCGCATACATCGCGATCCCAGAACGACCAAGAAGACTCAACTGGAGCATACCGGCTTCGTAAAATTCATGTGGTGCCAGGGGTTTGTTTTCGAAGATTTTGAATAACTCGAGGATCACGCTTTCGATTGCTTTCGTGTAATTGACGAGATACGGGCATATGTAACTGCTGCCCACGACACCATTGTCGAACGTTATTTTCGTAATAATGAACGGCCATTTGGTGTAGTGACCAACTGCAGATACGATTGGTCGTTGCAGAGGTAAATTAATCGAAACAACGGAAATGGAATTAACAAGTGGACGTCGCATGAAGACCTCAGGAAAAAATGTTTTTGATAAGTAGAGTCTGCTGATTTCGAGGGCAACGAGGGTAGTAGTGTATTACTACTTGTCTGCGATGTTCGGAATTTACAGGCGAAATCAGGATAATTGTGTAGGGAATGCTATCAATTATTTACGACAGTTCGGTTAGCCGCTAATCAACCATAACCCCAGTGCACAGTCCGTAGCACGCTTTTATTTCTATAATCTAATACAATTAGTTAGATGACATGCCGGCTATTGCAAACCCGTGGATGTCGGTTCGATTTCGGTACGCGTCTCCATCTATTTTCATGAAAGGTCCGGTCGTGATACTGAGCTTTAATCAGATTTTGTTTGACCTAGTGACAAGGGATTTAGCGGAACACTCTCGGTTATCGACGGAAAATCACCAACCAGCGCCAAAAATTTAGTAACTGAACGAGTGTGCCTGCGACATATGTCAGGGCGGCGGCCATCAGGATTTGTCGAGACGGTTGGATTTGTGTTTCCGATAGATAGCCGGAGGCCAACAATGGCAGAGCCTTGTTGAAGCTTGCGTCAATCTCAACAGGGAGCG
>ERZ807291.4757-NODE-4757-length-17668-cov-4.243059_pt1 | contig 17668 bp, 16 predicted proteins | sample MGYA00521257_ERZ807291 | MGnify/ENA primary metagenome ERZ807291 (study PRJEB31413, sample SAMN03169783) | marine metagenome | biome: Marine; feature: Water; material: Subsurface seawater | place: North Sea | collected 2011-04-28 | depth 1 m m ... | reverse complement strand
GGGATACTGTTAACGATGGCTTATCAGCAAACCTTAATCAATTACCCTTTATTTTGGCAAGCTACGGATATGGTCGAGATCAAGATTGGTCAAAAGTAAATGTGAAAAAAGATATCCAAAAGTTTCCCGAAGTTCTTAAGTTAATTTGAGCTTAGATTGCGCAGCTCTTCCACTCACTATTGACAAAGTGTATAGGCGTTTAGAAAGTATTTTTTAGTAAAAAAATAATTGATTTTGCAAATAATGATATTTAGACTTTTTTATATAAGACATCTACAATTTTACTTTGAGGCTTAAAAGATGGTACAAGTTGAATTAATATCTTACGAATTTTTTCATTATTACCATTTTCAACTTCCTCTTTAAGCTTTTCTAAAATTGGCATTAACTTATCCCAAGGTATCATATCCTCTCTAGCGCGCATGATAAGTGCATTATCAGTTTCAATAGTATTATCACCAATAAGAAGCTCCTCAAAGAGTTTCTCGCCAGGCCTTAAGCCTGTATACCTGATTTCAATATCACCATCAGGGTTTGATTCATCTTTTACCTCCAAGCCGCTTAATTTAATCATTTTTCTTGCCAACAAATTAATTTCCACGGGCTTACCCATATTGAGAACAAATACATCACCACCCTCTCCCATAGCGCCTGCTTGAATTACTAATTCCACCGCCTCAGATATCATCATAAAGTAACGGGTGATACTTTTATCTGTAACTGTGACCGGACCACCATTTTTAATCTGACTCCTAAACAAAGGGATTACGGATCCACTAGAGTTAAGTACATTTCCAAATCTAACAATCGTGAATTTTATTCCTTTTTGTTTCTTTGAAAGAGCCTGCAAAACTAACTCAGCACATCTCTTCGAAGCTCCCATAGTGTTAGTAGGATGAACTGCTTTGTCTGTAGAAATTAGTACGAAGTTTTCTACCCCACTATCAATGGCTGCTTGAGCGCAGCTCAGTGTTCCAAAGACGTTATTGTTAACTCCTTCGGTATTATTAAATTCAACCATCGGAACATGTTTATATGCTGCCGTATGATAAACAGTATTAATCTTAAAATGTTTAAATATATTATTAAGTCGATCTTGATTATTAACACTACCTAGTACTGGATATATTTCTATTTGCGAAGAACTATAGTTGCAAAGCTCTTTTTCAATGGAAAAGAGCGCTAATTCATTCATTTCATACAAGACCAACCTTTTTGGTTTCAAATTTATGATTTGTCTGCAAATCTCTGATCCAATTGAACCACCCGCACCAGTGACTATAACTGACTTGCTTGTAACAGCCTTAATTAATAATTGTTTATTGGGCGGCACGGGCTCACGCCCAAGTAAGTCTTCTATACTCACCTCCTGCAAATCATCTAAAGTAATCCTACCACCAACTAAATCTGTCACACTTGGAAGCATACGAACATGAACGGGAAAGGTTTCTAATGAAGCAATAATTTTAAATCTTCTAGCACGGGAAGCCGATGGTATAGCAAGTAATACCTCATCAATCTTAAATTTATTTATCACATCACCAATATCGATTGAAGAAAAAACGTTTAATCCTAAAATGTGAACACCTTGCAATGCTTTTGCTTCATCAACAAATCCAATAACTTTATATTCATAAGAATAATTTAAGGCGCTAGCAAGTTGCACACCTGCACTTCCAGCGCCATATACTAATGCTTTTTTTCTTTTTTTAGTATTCTTTTTTCTTTCACTCAATAACCATTTCGCAAAAAAACGTAGAGCAATTATCATTAATATCGTTAATATCCAATTTATCAAAACAACCGAACGAGGCCAGCCATACCCCCCTAAAAAAACACTACCCCACACTAACGAGTAAATAGAGACTGCTTGAAAAATTTTCCATAAGGCATCGAAACCAACATAGCGAGTAACTGATCGGTATAAGCCAAAGTATTTGAAAATCACGGTGCCAATAACTGGAGAAGCAAGCAACATCCCAAAAATAAAATTATTATATGGGAAATACCATTCCCCAAGTCTTATTGAAAAAGACATCCAAAGCACAAATAAAATTAAGAAAAAGTCAATAAAAAACATAATTAGTTTTTTATATAAACGAGGTAGTGTAAGAATCCTATTTAACAAAGTGATATTCAGTTAATTTAATTTAATATATTGATTATAAGCTTTTTTTAGGTTGTTAAGGGCAATTACAAAAGTTACAGCAATTAACGTTAGTGGGTCACACCATCACCTTTTAAGCCTTTTAAAAAGATATTCATATAATTTTCATATCAAACCAAAAAAAAATAACGTTTAAGTTTTTTAAAAAGATTACTTTATTAAAATCTTAATTTTTTCAAATATTGCTTTACTGTCAATTTTGTATTTTGACCTTAGAAATTTTTGAGAACCCACAATTGAAGAAAATATATTGTTCATGCCAAGTCTTAAAAAAAGTTTAGGAATTATATTATTATCCATACATACCTCACTAACTGCTGAGCCTAGTCCACCATCTAAATTATGCTCCTCAACAGTTACAATTCCTCCAGTTTCCTCGGCTGCGCTTATAATAGCTTTTTTATCTATTGGTTTTATTGAATACATTCCAATAACCCGAGCATTAACATTTATGCTCTTTAACTTATTTGAGACCTCAATAACTTCCTCTAATATCCCACCTGTAGCAATTATGGTTATATCTAATCCTTTTACAACTGTCTTTGATGAACCAATTTTAAAGGTATGTTTTGATTCTTTTTCTACAGCAGATGACTTATCTAATCTTAAGTAACCAACTCCATCAGCTTTAATGAGAGAATTAATCGCATACCCTGCCTCACCGGCAGTGCATGGTGATATTACATTTATATTAGGTATAGATCTCATTACAGATAAATCTTCAGTAGCATGATGTGACATCCCTAATGCTCCATAACTGAAGCCCCCGCCTGAAGAAACTATTGTTATATTAAGATTATGATAACAAGCATCATTTCTTATCTGTTCTAAACATCTAAGTGTTGGAAAATTGCCAATAGAGTAAACGACCACCTTTTTTCCAATCAATGCTAGGCCTGATGCGACACCAATCATATTTTGTTCAGAAATTCCAACATTGAAATACTGACCTTCAAGGCTTTCAAATTCTTCAAAAACACCAAATCCTAAATCTGCTGTCAACAAGATAATGTCCTTATCTGAACAAGCCATACTATACAATGATGATACAAAAGCATCACGCATTCTCATTCTCCAATTCAGCCAAGGCATCTTTTAATTCTTTTCCTTGGGGGCTTCTGTAATGCCATAAATTGTTATTTTCCATAAAGCTTATTCCCTTACCTTTTATAGTCTTAGCAATAATAATAGTTGGCATTGATTTTTTTTGTGCCTCACAAGCATTTATAATTTCATCATGATTATGACCATTAATTTCTATTGCATTCCAGCCAAAAGAACTAAACTTTTCTTTAAATGGCTCAAGAGATAAAGTTTCTTCGGTTGTCCTAATACTTTGCAATTTATTTCGATCAACTATCACAAACAAATTATCAAGCTTATGATGTGCTGCAAACAATATAGCCTCCCAGTTTGAACCTTCATCAAATTCTCCATCACTCATTAACACAAATGATTTATTATCTTTTTTATTAATTTTAAAAGATAAAGCTACACCAACAGCAACTGGAAGACCATGTCCCAAAGAACCAGTTGAAAATTCAACTCCAGCAACTCCTTTGTGGGAAACATGCCCACTAAAGTTTGATCCGTCTTGATAGTGTGAGCTAAGTAAATCTTTACTAAAAAAACCAACATATGAAAGTACTGAATATATTGCTGCTCCTGCGTGGCCTTTACTTAAAATAAAAATATCTCTAGAAGATGATTCTGGATCATTAGGAAAAATTTTTAATACATGTCCATAAAGCACAGCTACAAGGTCGACAATAGATAAACATGATCCAACATGTGAACTTCCTCCCGAAGATGTCATTAAGACGACCGACTTTCTGATAAACTTTGCAATTTTTTTTGTTTGAGCTAAAACCTCTTTGCGTTTAATCATATTTCCCTCATTAGTTTATTTGAGATAACTCTGTAATTAAAGACCTTGCAATATTTTTTGGGATATTAAGATCTAAGGAGTTTAAATTTTCGTTTAATTGCTCTATATTTTTTACACCTAAAATTATCCTAGCATCGAGTTCAAATGTGAAGAGCATATTAATAGCTAATGCTTTGACATCACATTCAAGAATTTCTGCGTACTTAGAAATAATATCAACTTTGGTATAATTTTTTTCCCCATGATCACCAATAAAATCAATTAATCTGTGTCTTCTATCAGTCTTTGGAAATTTACTTTTTAAATTATACTTTCCTGTCAGCATTCCATGATGAAGAGGTCCATATGTAAGCATGTTAACGCCTTGCCTTGAAATATTACGGTATGAATCGAGATTTGAAAAATCTAGTAAACTTAATGGACCTTGGTAAAAATCTATTGGAGTTAAGTGTTGGATAGTTATAATTTTATCAAGATTAAAATTTGATAGGCCAATTTTATTTATCAAGCCTTTTTCTTTTAGCAGATATAAATTTTCAATCACCTCCTCTGTAGTGTGTATATTATCTGGCCAATGAGCTAGTAATACAGGTATTCGATCGATTTTTAAGTTTTTTAGGCTTTCTTCAACACCTGAGAGCATTGATTTATAACTTAAATTTTTTTTTACATCTAATCGGTGAGATTTTATATTTTTATTCCAGCAAAATCCTACTTTAGTTATTATTTCACATTCATGTCTTAGATTTCCCAATAGATTAGACAATCTTTTTTCAGATAGACCTAATCCATACACATTAGCAGTATCAAATGACCTTAATCCAAAATCAAGTGCGTATTTAATAGCACTTTCGGTATTGGAGACATTGTATTTTCCCCAATCAGTCCCGCCTAATTGCTCAGTGCCAATTATTATTTTATTATGCTTTAGCATTTTTTTTATAATTTTTAGTAATTTTAATTAAATATAATGCAAGTTTTTTATAATTTACTTTTTCATTTAGATATGACGTATAAAATTTTCTAGATACATGTTTATTTTCTCTTATCTTTTCCCTCTCACCATGTAATTTTTTAAGAGTTAGCTTTATAGTACTAGGATTATCATAATCGTAAAATGTTACAGCAGATGAGTTATCAAAAAATTTAGAGATTTCCCCTTTAAGACTTGTTAGAATATGAAGTCCACAAGATAAATATTCACCAACCTTATTCGGAATGCTCAATGTAAAATCCTCAACTTTATCATATGGCAATAATCCTACATCAGACATTTCTAATAAATATGATAATTTTTCTTGATCTACATATCCTGCATAGATTATGTTTTTAGTTTTAATACTTTTTATTTTATTAGCCAATTGACCTGAGCCACATATTACAAACTGAAAATTATTTTTATTTGAATCTTTAATTGCATCAATAAATTTATATAAAGAATTTTGAGGAAGCAATGTGCCAACTAAAACTATTGTAAGGATTTTATCTGAAAAATTAACACTCTTTCCATCCCAAAATTTTTTTACACTTTCTTCATTACGGCTTATATTCAATAAATCTATTGAGGAAAGCCTAAAAACTGCATCATTATAATGTTTTTTTCTACCAGATCGTTCATATGCCCAATTTAAAAATGATGGTGAGATTGATATTAAAGAATCAGCTCCAAAGAAACATTTTTTTAAAATACCTTCATAATATGGTAAAAATTTCCAGTTACAACTAATCTTAATTTTTTCAAAAAATCTTCGATATAAAAAATCTGGCCATTGATCTCTAATATCAATTACGATCGGAATATTATTTTTTTTTGCGTATTTATAAAATACATCAGTTAATTCAATTAAGGGCCATGCACAAAAAATCAAATCTGGGACTTGTCTTTTGTTTATCTCATTTGATACATTTTTTGCTAAAACTATTTGGTCTATAAACCTTCTTATAGAAACATTATTTTTATATCCAATACTTGGAATATATTCTATTACCAAATTATTTTTTGTTTCTCTATTAAAGGTATTATTTTGAAAAATTTTACTTTTATCATGATGCTGAAAATTACTAGTCCACCAGGTAACATCATTGCCTTGATTGCATAAATGTTGAGCAACCATTGCCGCTCTCAATGGTTTTATTTTTTTTAGTTTTTTATTAAAAACAGCTGGTTCACCAACTTTTATAACCCAAAAATTAAGCTTTTTCATTTATTTTTTTATTTAAAACATCTTTATTTATTATTTTAAATTTTAACTGTGTATCAGAACAAACTCCAATTGCATTGTCATATGTAAACATTGGTTTTTTAAATAGAATCTCCAAGATTTTTGCAACTAATAAGAGAAAGAAATTAGGGATGGATAAAATAAAATTATTTGTATATTTTTTTGAGATTTCTTTCATTGTAGTTTTTTTAGCAACCAAATGATATGTCTTATTATCAAAGAGATTATTTATCAAAATAAGTCGAGTTGTTTCGCATACATTTTTTATATCTATCGGAAATCTGTAAACATTTCCTCCTCTTGGAAGAAATGAAATTAGGGGAAATAAATTTAAACCTCTTTTTAATTTCTCAATTGATCTTGCACCACTGCCTATTATCATTTCTGATTGAAGGATAATATATGGAATATCCTCTAACCTTACGATCGTCTCAGCTTGCATCTTAGTTTTTCCGTAATAACTTGCACCTCTTACTGCGCTTATACTGCTAAAGTGAACTATTCCATGGCATTTTCTTTTAGTTTTCTTGATGATTGAATATAAATACTTAGTCGATTCCAAATTATTTCTAATATTTTTTTCTTGATCAGGAGAACCCAGCTCAGCCATCAAATTAATTACGTAAAAATTTTTTTCAACTGGTATAGAATTTAAATCAAATACATCACTTTTAAAAAAGTTTTTATAAAATTTTTTATACTCTTTTTTAAAGTTATTTTTATCAATTCCAATCGGATTGTATTCAGAAAGATATTTCATTAAATTTCTGCCAACAAAACCAGAAGCTCCAAAAATAACAGGTACAATTTTCATCTAATAATCCGATGATATATAAAAATATATTTCAGAATAATCATTTTCTAGATTTCCTTAAAAATTTTAAGATTACTGAAAATTTAATTTTTTTTGAGTATGAAACTATGTCTTAACATAATCATTCTTTTGATCACACTATGTAGGTATTTCATTAAAAAATTATCCCACGCAATTGTCATTTTATGATTAAAGGGCAGAAAAATAGTAGTATTATAACCCACAACTTTTAAATTCGATTTGGCAAAAGCATTAAGTAACTTTCTATATTCTATGAATCGATGTGGACCTTCGCTGTGATTGAAACCTACTATAGCTGTAACCCAATGAATAATTTCCCAAGATATGTTTGGACATGTAAGAATCATAACCCCATCATTATCTAAATGATTTGAAAGACTTTCAATAAATACCTCATAATCATATACATGCTCAACTGTTTCATAGCAAATTATGACATCAAACTTCTCATTAAGCTTAAAGGAGGATGAAAGGGTTTTAACAAATTTTATTTTTTTATAGTCTTGCAGTCTTTTTTTAGCTTTATTTAAAAGACCTGTACTGAAATCAACACACTTAAAAGAAGCATTTGTGAACTTATCATACCAAAACTTAGTACCTCTTCCAGATCTAGTCTGTATATCAAGAACACTTCGAACATTTTCATAATTAATAGAAATTGAATCTTGTAATAAAACTTCTGAATTAGTAAATCGCTTAAAATATGGATATAGTTTATCGTTTATATCATCGTAATCTTCAACTGAATCCCAAAAGATTCCCACATCTCGAAGAGACCACGGCCTTGTAGTAAAATACTTATACTCATCAATAATCCTACCTATAAATCCTTTATTATGTTCCATATTTTGATAACCCTTTTCTTTTAATTTTTTTAGTTATACGCTTCCAAAAAACTCTTAATTTTGAAAACAATAGTCCCATAAATTTTTGATTAATTTTAGGTAATAAAAATCGAGAAAATTTAGACCTGCAAATCCAAATTACTAAAACAATAATCAACTCAATTAAATAACGGGTAAATACATACCTTGGCTCAGAGGAATAATATTTAGGTACTGGTATACCAAAAAAACTATATATTTTTGATCTATACTTCGATCCTCTTTTTTTAAAATCTAACATGTGCTCATGCATAGAAATAGCTTCGTTTGATGAAATTCTCTTTAAAGTAATTTTTTTCTTTTTAGCCATAGATTTCAAAATAGAATCACCAATAGATGTTTTGCTCCATACAACCGACCAACCCATGCCAAGCTTTTCATATTTTGGTGACCATGCATCACCAACAGAAATATCAGAGCACTCATTTGAAAAATCATCTGATAATAAAGACTCATGGCTACAAAAGAAAGGAAGCATATAGTTATAGTAGAACTTATGCAATTTTAACAGTTCGCCATCAAAAAATTCCACTTTCAGGTATCCTGGCCATTCACCAGCTCTCCAACGTAATTTTTTTATTCCAGTTGAATTTTTAGCAATCTTAGGAATAATATCTAATACTTCTTTGTCCATACCAATGCCTACCACAGGCCCTATCATCATTTTAATTTTACTATCAAGATTTTTGTCGATATTTTTTAAAGCTTTTAAACTTGCTATTTGATCTGGAAGTCCAACAAAAGCTACTTTGCCTTTTGTTGAATTTATTTTATCAATAGCCCCCCAAGCTGGTACCTTTGTATATATACTTTGAGCCGAACTTCTAATATCCTTTGTTTTGTTGCAGAGCTCATAAGTATGGGTTGTTTCTTTTTTACTATCTGGCATTGGAAGGCAAATATAATCAACAATCTTTTCTTCAAGAAGAAAACACAAAACTTCTGTAATTACACCTCCTGAAGAACTTGAAAGTCTTTGCTTACTATTATTGGAAAAACCTGTATAAACATCCCTATAAGAGCCGACAAGTGGGTGATTTTTTTTGGTACTTAAGTTTAACTTTGCCCTATTAATTCCTATGCTTGGGCATATTTTTTTAAAACTGGTTTTTTTATATGCCTCCAATCTGACTTCATCTTTATTTTGGATTCTATTGTCTACTAAAGAATCACATAGACCGCACATACTGCAGGTTATATTTAAAAATTTAGTTGTTTTATTCATCGCATATATAAAAATAATGAATGCTCATTATTATCGTCTTTTGTAAAAAAACTTCGGCTACCAATAAGATTGAATCCATCAATGTTGATCTGGTAGTCCGTTAGTATATAATTAGTATCTTCCCGGATAATAAGTTCATCATTACCAATTTGTGGATAAATATCAATTGAGCTTCTAGATAATGACTTTATACCTGGTTCTATATACATCAGCTCTCTAGTTTCTCTATTTTTGATTCTTGGCCAATCTCTAAAATGTATCTGGTAGATGCCATCATTTAAATTAAATGATTCTATTGATGCTAGATAATCATAATGCCAATTATAACCATTCCTCCACCATGAATGATTCTCAATATTCTTCCAGTTATGCCAGAAAATATCTGAAAAAAGAATAAGAGTGTAAATAATTAATAAGAATTTTGTTTTTTTCTTAGTAAGCATCATACAAAAAATTATTGTCGTAAGCAGAATTGTTATTGATAAATAAGAAACAAAAAATTTGTTATTAATTACTCCTCCTAATTGAAATATAGCGAACAACGGAAGTATGCATATTAAAAAAACAAAGAAAATATATGTGTTATCTTTAATTTCTTTTGGTTTAAACTCTGATGTAATAATTGCAATTGACGGAATTGAAAGGACAAATATAGGAAATGCATAAGAGTTATTTGCTGGAAAGTTTGATAAAGACGACAACAAAATAATTAAAATAAAGAAAGATAAGGCTGACCAAGATAGCATCGATGCATAATTAACCCCCCTGCTAGCAACAACAAATGTGGAAATTAAAAATGTAAAAGGTAGAAAACTATGTTGAACGATTAGTTTAATCCATTCATACGACCATCCACTATTCCCTGGGCCATCTGAAACACCTAATCCTCCAGAAATATAACCTATTAATACATTTATAGTATTTATATTTATTTGAAGGAAAATATCAAAATCCAAAAATAAGAACATCAAAAAATCTAAACATAATAAAAAAGAAACCCCTCCAAGAAAAGCTGCCGGAAATGCAATTTTCCATTTGATCTCTTTATAAAAAACCCATACAAAAAATAAAATTACAAAAATACCATAGTGTATTTTGGTAAAGGTCGCTGCTGCTAACATTCCTCCTATAATAAAAAAATGGCGGAAAGACAATTTTTCCCTAAAGGCAGAAATAATAAAAATTGCAACTAATAAATAAAGAACTCCAAAAGGGTCTGCCAGAATTTCTGTAGCTCTATTTTTTGTATGATGCACTGCAAGTACAAAAAAAATTGCTAATAAATTTGCTGCTAATCTTCCATTATTTTTTAAAACAATACGATATAAAAGATAAAAAATTCCTAAAAAGACAAAGAATATTAATACTTGACTGGATAATGCTGGGCTTATAAAAAAGAAAATCTTTTCAAATATCATTATGGGTAACAAAACTGCCCATCTTTCATTGTGATGACCTGGCAAAACACTTACACCGCTCTGATTCCAAAAATTTAGATCAGCTAAATTTTGTGGTGTTGCGAGATGAAGATAGATTAAGTGATCAATAAACCATGGGGGTTTAAAGTACCATGTAAAAACAAGAAAAATGTACAATAATCCCATTGAATATAAAAAAATATTATTTTTAAAATTAAATAAAAATTTTTCAATCATTTTTAATCTTTAAACTCGGAGAACTTGTCCCTAAAAAGTGCAGAAATAGATTGCGCAATCATTGCAAAGCACATTAATAAGATAGATAACAAAAAAAGTATTATAGTTAAGACTAAAAAACCTTCTCCGTAAACAAATCTGTAAGCCAATAAACCGCAAGCTACTAAACCACTCAAAAGAATAAATGGTCCATATATTTTAAAAGGTCTATAGTAAACGCCTAATTTAAAAATTAAAGAAAAGAAGTTGATTGTGTCTTTTATAGGTCTAATTTTTGATTTGCCAATTCTATCCATATAACTTATTGGAACGTATTTAATTGGAATATTATTTGCACTGCTTGAAACTGTTATTGTAGTTGTGAATGAAAATCCATCAGGAAGGTAGTCAAGTAATTTTATTGCTAATCTTCTTTCAAAAATTCTCATACCGCTATTAAAATCAAGTACATTTGTATCTGTTATGTAGCTGGCAAATTTCCTAATAAAATATTTAGGTACTTTTTTTATAAAAGGAATAGCTGAATCCTCTTTTATTCTAGCCCCTACAACCATCATATAATCACGCATATATATTTCTAAAGTATCAAACTCATCAAATGGATATGTCCCATCAGCATCTATTATTGCAATAAACTTCGCTTTTGAAGACTTTATGCCTGTTTTAAGAGCTGCGCCATATCCTTTATTTTGTTTATGATGAATAATTTCAATTTTTAGAGTCTTAAAATCTTTCTTTAGAATCTTATTCTTTGTACCATCTGAAGAACCATCATCCACAATTATTACATTCCAATTATTATGTTTAGAAGCAAAGCTAGAAATTCTTTCTAACATCTCATCTATAGCATCAATCTCATTATAAATTGGCACAATTAAGCTATTCATTTAAATCCTTTTTTTTAAAATTTTATAAAAATACATAAATAAACCTATTAATACACTAAAAAAATAAAAAATTGTAAATTGAATTGTAATAACGGCAATATAAAACATTTCTGAAGAATTGTTGAACATAAAAGAGTTTAGAAAAAATTCTCTTAGGCCATATCCCATATAAGATATAGGGAGTGAAACTGCCGCAGAATTAAGAATATGGACATTTATTAATTCATACAAAGATAAAATATAAACAGATGAAATACCAACCCATAAAGCTAATAAAAAAAGGATCCACCCTAAAAATGTCTCAATATATATTTTTACTATATCTATGCAGTGGATTGCAAAAAATCTTGAAAAGAATTCAATAATCTTAATTGCAATATTTTTTTTTTTAAAAAAGTTACTTCTCTCTGAAAATTTCTTACTAAAGAAAAAAATTAAATATATTCCAAAAATAGAAATTAAGATTATAGATAGTAAAATAAAAAAAGAATTTAAATCTTTGAATAATATTGATACTACAGAGAACAATAAAAAAGTACTTAGGGCAATTAAATCTGTATATTTTTCTAAAATAAAAATTTCCCAGGCTTTTTGATATGAAATTTTTTTCTCATGTAATAATTTAATTCTATAGACTTCACCAACTCTTCCTGGAGTTACAATTGCAAATGCAAGTCCAATATAATATAAAAATAATGCATCTTTTATAGAAAACTCTTGGATATATAACTTAACAATTTTCCTTAACCTCAATGCTCTAAAAAAATGAAATAAAAGCAATATGACGATAGACATGACTTGTTCAATCCCAAAAATATTATTAGTTTTGCTAAAATCAATACCTATCATAAATAAAACTGCATAGATTAATAAGAATACTTGAAAAATTAAAAATATTTTTTTCATATAAATATTTTTCTAATAGTTTTTATAATAATTAACAGGTCGAAGCAAAAAGAAACTTTTTTTGCATAATATTTTCTTAAAAGATTTTTTTTAGGAATAACTACACTCTCTATATATTTATTACTATTATTGCTACTTTTTATAAGATTATATAAATTTCTGTATTTAACTGACGATAAATCTGTAATTCCTGGGCGCAAAGAATAAATTTCTTTTTTCTTATAAAAAAATTCATCAACGTACACATATAACTCTGGTCTTGGACCAACCAAACTCATTTTACCAGATAGGACTTGGAACAATTGTGGAATCTCATCAATTTTATATTTTCTTAACACTAACCCTAAGTTAGTAACTCGTGGGTCACCTTCTAAGACAGTATCGCCTGTTTTCTCATTACCAGCATTAATATGCATTGTTCTAAATTTAATTACATTAAATAATTTTAGATTTTTTCCGACTCTCTCTCCGTAATATAATACAGGTCTTCCATCAATAATAAACACTAAAATAAATATTAGAAAAAAGATAGGTACCCAAAAGGGAGATAAAATCAAAACAATTAAAAAATCAAACAAAAATTTTCCGTATTTTTTATACAATTTTTTTCATTAAATCTAAATATTTTGATTCTTCATTATTCCAGTTTAATAATTTCGAAGCTTCTAGACATGAAGAAGAATAAAAATAATATTTGTTTATTATTCTCTCTAAAGCATTTTCTACAGATTTTATATTAATTTCGTCAATCAAAATAGCAAAAGAATTTTTATTATTTAAATCAGAAATATATTTAAAATTATTTGAAATTGTTGGTAAACCTAAAGAGGAATATTCAAAAATCTTTGTAGGGATAGATTCAGAGTATGCTCGATTATTCTCTAGTAAACATATACCTACATCATTTTTTTTTATAAATTCTGGAACTTTTCCATAAGGTACTTCACCGATTATTTTTAATTTTTTATTATTCTTTTCATCCTGTTGAATCTTTTTTTTTAATGATTTAGGTGAAAATTTACCAACTAAAGTTAGCTTTGATACCAACTTAGATCTTGATATTTTGAGCATAATATCTAAACCTCTTCTATCCTCAACAACGCCAACATAGATAAGATTTAATTTTTTTTTAATTATTTTTTTTGGAATCTTACAACCATTAAAAAAATTTTTTGTTGGAAAGTTTCTAGTTACTATATTATTATTATTTTTAAATTTTTCGCTTATCCCATCAGTTGCACATACAGTAGCATCACATACTAAGTTTATTAAAATAGGATAAAAAAAGCTAAAAAATTTATGCAATAGTTTTCTAAATATTTTCGGAATCCAATACTTATTTAGAACTTGTAATGAAATATCTTCATGAATATTACCAATAATTTTAAATCCAAAAAATTTTAAAAAGCCTGCAAGTAATACTAAATCTGGGTCATGAAATTCAACTACATCAGGTTTTAATCTAAAAATTTGAGTTAAGATTTTAAAATTAATATAGGTAAACCTAACAAATCTTGATTGAGTTTTTCCAATACCAACAATTTTAACGCCCTGATTAATTTCATTAATAAAACCAAAAGGACCTAGGTATAAAACCTCAAAACCATTATTTGCCAAAGAAGTGCAGTGTCTTTCGAAAATTCGAGGGTCATTTGATGCATGTGCATTGGAAATATGTACAATTCTTACCATAAAATAATTTATTTGGGCTTTTCTAATTCAATAGTAAAAATCCATGCCATTCTGTTTATATAAGGAATACTTAAAATAATCCTATCAATATAATTAAGAAATAAAAGCGTAATGCCCCTTATTTTTTTTGGGAAAAATATTGCCAAAATAGAAAACAGCTGCCAATACTTAATTTTTTTTACCGGTATTATTTTATTAATAATTTTTGCTTCCTGAATACCGAGTATATGAGCTGATTCCCAATGAGTTCTTGCTCCTGGTGTCATTTTTCTATATAAATTAAAAATAGGATTATGTTTTAGAGCTTCAATTGCAAAAACTTGCCCACCAGGTTTCAGTACCCTATTAATTTCGCTAATTGCTTTTTCCAGAACAACATGATGTAACATACCTGAACATATAACTATATCGATAGTATCATTTGGGATGGTCATTTTTTCAGCATCATCAAGTATAAAGAAAATATTTTTTTGAGCTGAAGTTCTATGCGATTTATTATTTTCAATAGTTATCGGTGCTAAATCTGTACCTATTGATATTTTTGCTCCAAATTTATGGATTTGCTTTGTAATTTCCCCTGAGCCACATGCAAGGTCTAAGACAACCTTCTCCTTTACATTTCTCATTAACCAGGAATTGATATAATTTCTAACTGCTGAATTTGTCTCATAGACAGGTCTAGATTTAGCATGCTGCTTTACTGTATCTTCACTAACTCCTGTTTTTTCTGTTGGTGCATGGATAATATCTGAGTGCTCAATTTCCTCAAATTTTCTTTTATTAAGTGTTGCAAGAAATTTTGATTTTGAAAAGCGTTCCCTTTTTTTTAAGTAACTAACTAAACGTTTATTATCCATCAATACCCTTTTATTTATAAAATTAAGAATAGGTTTTAATATTTTTTCTAGAAACTTTTTGTATAATTTTTTTTACAAACAACATAATCTTTCTTAAAAAATCCCAATTTGAATATTCAAAATAGTAATGATTTTTTGCCATGATCATACTATCTAATTCGTCAATTTTTATTCCTAATTTTTTTGCAATATAGACTTTATCATCTATCAAATCATTTTTATCATATAATTTTTGCTTAAGTTTGTTTATTGCTTGTTCTCTTGTTATTTCACCAGATAGAATTTGACTGGAAAAATGTGGTTTTCTTTTATCTATCCCAAACTTTTCTGGTAAATAATAATTTTGAAAAAACTTTGTAAAGACAGATTCGCCATGTTTATAACCATATTCTTTGTAACCAATTTTTTCTTTTAAGATTTTTAGTGCCTCATTTTTTTGATACCTCATTAAGTTTAGTGGCCTCACTACAGTCATACCTTTAATAAATGGGTAATAAAAAAAATAAGAGAAGAAACCAATTGTTTTAAAGTGCTTTAGCTTCAGTTTGCCAAATTTTTTATGTATTGCATGAAGATTGAATGCATCCATTGCTGAGTGATGCCACGATGATGGAAAAACACTTTCTGTTGCAATATTTCCACCACTGATAACATATTTAATATTATTTTTTACTGCATAGTGATAAAGAGATGAAAAAAAAGCATGGTCTTGCACTACATCCTGGTTAGCAACTCCAGATTTCAGATAAGCGAGTTGAAGGTCACGAACTTCAGGCCAGTCCATTACATGTGTATGCAAATCATAGTCACAATATTTTACAAGCTTTTCGATATTGTAAACAGCTAACTCACTATTCCAACCAGCATCAACATGGACAACAAGCGGCCTTAAGCCAGAATCTTTTAAGACCAGAGCTAGGTATGAACTATCTATCCCCCCACTCAACCCAAGAATACAATCATATTGATGCTTCTTACCATCTAATTTTATTTTTTCAAACATATCATTGAGTTTTCTTTTTCCCTGAGAGTTTGGAAACCATTTTTTTTTTGTTTCTTCCTCGAATTTTATACAATGATTACAAATACCCTTATCATTAAATCTAATTTCCGAATCGGTTGTATCCATAATGCATTTGCTGCATATTTGATATGAAAGATTTTTTTTATCAATCATTTACATTTCCTTCAGAAAAAATTTTCTCTAATTCACTATAACTAGGATAATTAGCTAAGACAGCTTTATGTTTTCCATAAAAAATAAACATATCTCCCGCAGCTACGGCCGAAGCCATACCTATATCTATAGCTTGCCTAAAATCATCAATAGAGCTTGCGCCTCCCAATGCGACAACAGGAATATCCTGTATGCTTGCGACTGATTTTAAAAGCTTTAAATCATAACCCTTTCCCGTTCCTTCTCTATCAACTGAGCATAATATTATTTCCCCAACTCCGAGCTCCTGCATCCTTTTCGCATAATCGACAGGGTTAATTTTTGTTCTAAAACTAGCATTTTGTGTATAAACTTCATAAGAACCCAATAGTGTTTTTTTAACGTCCATAGAAAGAACGATGCTTTGTGAACCTGCGATCTTAACTGCATCTTTTATAAATTGTGGGTTTTGATGTGCAACAGAGTTTATAACTACTTTTTCAACACCTATTTTAAATAATTTCTCAATTTGAGATACATCCATAATCCCACCTCCATAAGAAAATGGCATGAAAGCTTCAGAGGCAATATCCCTAATGATTTCATAATCAATTACTCCTCTTTTGGTTGCACTTATATCTAGAAAAACTAATTCATCAACTTCTTTCTCATTAAAGATCCTTACTACATTTATTGGGTCACCAACATATCTATGATTCTTAAATTGGCAGCCTTTTACTAAGTCACCATTTTCAATTAATAATGAGGGGATTACACGTGTCCTTAACATTTTGTAAGTCGCAAGAAATTTTCAAAAAAAGTAATTCCAAACCGGTGACTTTTTTCAGGATGAAATTGAACGCCCCAAATATTTTCTTTGTTTACCGAGCAAGCAAATTCAAGTCCATAGTTTGAAGTTGCAATAATATCAGAAGAATCCATACAGTCAGCATAAAATGTGTGCACAAAATAAAAACGTGCTTTTTTTTCGAGCCCAGCATATAGGTTATTGTGATCAACAATATTTACTAAATTCCAGCCCATGTGAGGTACTTTATATGACCTAGGGGGTGTAATTTCTGAAAAATTAAAACGCTTTACATTGCCTTTAAGCCAGCCAAAACCATTTAAATTACCTTCTTCACTTGACTCAAAAAGTAATTGCATCCCTAAACAAATTCCTAAAAAAGGTACCTTTTCAACTAAAATCTTTTGATTTAAGAACTTCCATATACCTAATGCCTTTAATTTAAGAACTGCGTTATCAAAAGATCCAACACCAGGAAGAATCAAA